>Ga0315901_10004017_pt1 | contig 18639 bp, 31 predicted proteins | sample LakEriMetagenome_10_FD_203761 | JGI IMG/M metagenome (GOLD analysis project Ga0315901, IMG submission 203761) | Freshwater fungal communities from buoy surface, Lake Erie, Ohio, United States - Buoy 2 MA116 | ecosystem: Environmental > Aquatic > Freshwater > Lake | place: USA: Lake Erie, Ohio...
GGGCTGACGCTCAAGTCTCCCGCCCTGTCACCGGGGCGGGTTTCTTGAACGCCTGTCGCGTTCGCAAAGCCCCATGACGGGGCGCGGAGATAGACCGATGACTGACCACGCGAAACAGAACGCCGCCTTATGGCTGGAAACGATCGTCGCGGGCATGGACGGCTTGGCGCGACTGCAGATGCTGCTCCGCACTGGGGAGGCCCAAGCAGTCCCGTTTGACGGCGACACATTCGACGACGCGGACACCCTCTCGGAGCGGCTGCAGGAAATGCCGCTGTCTGTTCAGGTTCGCGGAGGGTGGCACAATGCCGGTGACGACGACGCGGCGCGCGAAGCTGTAGAATATGAGATTCTGCTTTCGACGGGCGGGCCGGCGCTCCGCATCGTTGGCGACTTGGGCGACTATTCCAACCCGACAAACGCCCGGCTTCAGTATCAGGACTGGGGCACGCCGTGGACCGATTACCACGACATGACAGAGGCCCAAGGGGAGCACGTCGAAGCCTTCGCTGGCCTGTTTTATTTCGGCGACTGACCTAACCGCCCCGCTTTCCCGCTCGCATCACGCGGGCGGGTTTGCCGGTCGGTTAGGCCGCTTTGCCCCGGACGGGGCGCATCTGGAGATGATGAGATGACACGCGAACCCACATTGGCGAAACTGACAGACCCTGCCGGATCTGTATTTTTCGTCTGCTATGACTGCCCCGGAATGACGCCGGACCGCGACAAGGCGACTCGGTTCGCCTCGGCCCATGTGGCCACCCGCGCCGCTAATGCCGCGATCTATGGTGACCCGGCAGCATTCTGGAACAGCGAGCGCGAGTCCGCCGCCCGCACTCGGCGCGAGCGTCGCGGCTGGACTGCAGACGTTGAGGCAGCGCAATGACCTTCGAGGAGGCAAACGCCAAGGCGAGCGAACTGTGGGACGCCAGCACGCAAGCAACACGCGCCCTCGACGCCATATCGGGCGGCGGACCTATGGGGCTCACGCCTGACGCCGTGAAGGCAACGGCGGAATGGCGCGAACTGCGCGCCGAGTCGTCTACGGCGTTCCAGCGTCTCCGCACCTTCAATGCCTGGTACGTCCGCACCTTCAAGCGTGAGATTGCAGCGGAGCGCGCTCAACGCTATGGCCGGGCGGCATGACCGTCACCACGCCCGACGACCTGAAAGCCGCCCGGCAACGTCTCGGCTGGAGCCTTCGCCAAATGGCGAGGGCTCTTCGCCTTGCCGGAACGCCGGAGAAGGCGGCGACCCGAGTCCGGGAAATGGAAGACGGCCGGCGGGAGATCAGCGGCCCGGTATGTGTCGCGGTCGAGTCGTTTCTTGACGGGTTCCGCCCTGAAAGCTGGAGGGATGGCGATGAATAGCCCCGCCCGACGCAAGGCCGCTGCAGCCCATGACGCCAAGCTGCAGGGCGAAGGATGGCGCAAGGTGACGTTCCGCGCTGATCCCGGCATGCAATCGGCCCTCGACTCCCTGATCGCCCGGCACGGGTCGCTGCAAGCCGCGATGAGGGCGATTCTCATGCCCGCGCCCGCGCATGTCTCGCAGCGTGGAACGACGGACTGAAATCCCGCCAAGCGACGCGACGAAAACTCAGGCCCGACTGGTGAAATCACCGGCCGGGCCTTTTTCGTGGGCGGAAATCGACAGGGAATCGGGCCGCTCTTCAGGAGGTCCGGTCGACTGCGATCCTGTAGGACTTGATCTTGTGGCCACCTGCCGGCGGCTGATCCTCTCGCCGCTCCAGATCCCCGCCGTCGACCAGTCCGTCCAGCATGTCGCGCAGCTCCTTGGACTTGAGCCGGTTCTTGAGCGACTGCGAGATGGCGCGGAACGTCATCCAGCCGCGACCCTTGAGTACACGCAACAACCGCTGCGCCTCGCCCTGGTGCACGGTCTCGACCATGTACTCGCCGGCCTCCTCCAGCATGCGCTCGGCCGACCAGACCGCGACGTCCCTGCCCCAGTCCATGTCCTCGAGCGCCACCTTGGGATTGGCCGGGTCGCGCCCGATCGCCCGGATGACCGCCAGCCGCTGCGCCATCTCGGCGGTGCGGGTGAAAAACACCGAGTCCTGCTCCATCCGCTCGATCTTCTCGCCGAGGGCCTGGTATGCCCCGTGCGCGAACCTGTCCGCCCACGGCACGACGATCATGGGCGCGTCGGCGATGCTGGCGTGGCTTGTGGCGCGGGTCAGTGGGTTGCCGGCCGTGTAGATCGCCAGCATTTGATCGACCACAGCGGCCGGCACCTCCATCTTGTCAGCCAACGGCTCACGCTCGACCACCCGCGAGTGCGTCGACAGGATCAGGAAGCGGTTGAGGAAGCCGTTGAAAACGTCCCCGCCCTCGAGGTTCTGGAAGAACTCTTCGTGCGTCGACACCCCATAGATGGACAAAGCCGGGCTATGGATCGGCTCGCCCACCCTGCCCGCCCATTCCGGGGGCGCCATCGTGTCGAAACTGGAGCCCCACGCCGTGCGCAGGACGCCGGTGATCGCCTTCTCGTGCGTCGACGCCTTGCGCCCATTGATCCGGCCGAGGAACGCGCCGAACTCGTCGATGCAGGTCAGGGTCAGTGGCTGGCGCGTGATGCGGTTGATGAGCGCCGACATGGACATAAAGCCCGACGGGCCGTAGTGCGCGCCCATCGTGCAGGCATGCAGGACGCGGCCGATGCACTTCAACGGATGATCCTTCGCAGCACCCGACGGCGCCAGAAACAGGCCGTAGATGTGCGTCCCTGTCAGCGTCGGGCCTGCGTATTTGCGCTCGGTTGCGGTGCCGACCAGTTCCAGGGCGGCCAACAGGGCGCCGGCACGCTGCGGCTTGCGGGCGCTGTCCGCGATCCAGTCGGTAAGAAGCCCGAGGAGGCCGGGGTTGCGGGTGAGTGCGTCGGGCAAATCTCCGGCGACGTGTTGGATTTCAGCCTGAATCTGTACAGGTTCGGGCAACGTGTTCGTTTTTGCGGCGATTACCGGCTCTTTTCTCCGCAACGGCTCCGGCAGGTCGTGGTCTGGAAGGGGGTCGGTCTGAACGACCCCCTTGCCCAACGCAATCACCACCCCATCATCCTTCAGCCCCAGCCGCTCACGCAGCCAGTCCGTCGCCGTGGGCTGGTCACAATCGCGCGCGGCCATGACGAGGTCGATCGCCGAATAGGTGTCGTTCGTGCCAAAGTCCTTGATGCCGTCACGCTGGATCGACAGATTGCGCTTGCGGTCCGGGATCGGCTGCCCGGTGCTGGACGCCCGCCATGTCGCGACGGCCTCAAACCCGCCGCGTGCAGGCCTGCACCCGTACAGGTCGAGCGCGGGCACCCAGCGGTCGAGGTTCGCCAGCGCCGCGGCCTTCGTCTCCGACCAGATGTCGTCGGGGTCGATTTCACCGCATTTGGGTTGGCGCCGTGGAATATCTGACCCACGCACCCGCTCTCGACTCCACCCGCACGTCTCCAGCGCCTCCTCCAGCGCCGTCATGTCGTCATCGGTCAGGACCGGCAGCTCGTCTGCGCGCACGGGACCGGCCAGCCACACATAGGGCTTGCCAGTTTCGGGGTGGATGCTCGGCGGAACGACGGTCTGGCGCGTGTCGAACCCTGTCAGGCGATCGAGCAGGCGTCCGTCGGGGCCGTCATACGAGGCGGTCTTCAGCGTCTTAGGCGCCAGATAGAACCTGGACTCCCCTTTGCGCCCGCGCTTGACCATCGGACTTGCGGGCGCCGCTCGCAGCAGGGTGTCGAGGGCGTCCGCGTCCTGAGCGTCAAAGTCCAGCACGACGACGTGCAGATCCTTGCGCGCCACCGTGCCCATGAGCAGGCCGATGTTCGCGCCCGGAGCCTTCGACCACAGGCCGAGCTCGAACGCGGACGGCGTGGTGTCGCGGAACCGTTGCCACTTGGACATGCCCTGCCAGCCGCCGGAGCGGTACTCGCCGGGGCATTTGCCGCGACCGGCGTGGGAGGGGTAGTCGTGGGGGATGAGAGGGAGGACGGAGAAGCCCAACCCCTGCAGGTCGGATGCGGCCGTCGAGAATGGAGACGTCACCCCTCCGCCCCCACAGGAATCGTCCACGCGCTGACGATGCGGTCGCCCGCGGCCTTGTTCGCCTCATTGACGAGGATGAGGAGGAACGCTGTCCACTCGTCTTTGCTGAGGGCGGCGAGGTCGGTCTTCTTGATGGACGCGAGGTAGGCGCCGGCTTGATCGCCGGCGTCGAGCACGTCTTGGAGGGTCAGGAAGGGGGTCATGCAGCTTGCTCCAGAGCGACAGGACCGCCCCACTGGTCAGCCATCGCGTCGGCGATGCCCGAGAAGAACCGGCTGCGCTCTTTCCAGCGGTCGGGGCCAGGAGACATCCGATGAACCCGCGCCTCGCGACCCGAGACGATGTTCGTGGGCACCAGCGGCGGAAGATTCTTCAGCCACAGGCAGGTCCGCTTGGTCTCGCCATGCCCGAACTGCCACGGCTGGACGGACTGCGCGGGTTCTTGGTAGCCCCGGATCAACTGCTTGGCGTGGCGGTGCATGACCGGATTCTCGACCGCGATCCGCTCAATGGGCGCGTTCCAGAAATCGCTGAACAGCGCCGCGCCCTCTGCCAGGTCAGCCCACATCTCCGGCAGAGTCCGTCCCGTCGGCGGCGCTGACAGCCACCGGACGCCGCTGTTGCAGAGCCGCGTGCACGGTGGATGCGCGACCATGAGCAAATCCCAGCCATCGTTCAGATGGTCACGGGCATCGCCGGTGATGTGACGGTTCGACCCGTCTTCGGATGGCAGCAGGTCGCAGGACCAGGCATCATGCCCGCGAGCCTCGAATGCGCGACGAACGGTCCCGGAGAACTCGCAAGCAACAAGAACCCGCATCACTGCACCCCCTCAATCTTCATCCCGACCAACACGACGCGCTTGCCGTCAGGCAGCGCCTCCCAGTGTTTGACCTGGATCGCATCGCCCTTATCGGGCTTGACGTTCAGGACGGTCTCGCCGGCGCGATTGACGTAGCCGCCGGTCACCGTGGCGTTGAAGCGGGTCATGCGTGTTGCTCCCAAGAGAACGAGCGGGGCGGCGTTGGCGGGGTTCGGAACATGATCTGGCCGTTCCAGCGGCGGGCATCAGCCTTGCGCTCACCGAGTTCGCCGAGGCGGTGCAGTTTGCCCATCGCGGCGTTGCGGGTGACGCCGAGGTATCCGGCAGCCTGAGCCGCAGACTTGCCTTCGCGCCACAGCGTCAGCAGGACGCCGACGCGGTCCTCGGTCCAGCCGCTCACACCGACACCCGTTCGGCGACCCAGGCGCGCAGCTCGGGCGACATCGTGTAGGAGCCGGTCCCATAGGCGTTCGAGATGCGGCCGGGCGCATTGAACTCCTGCAGCCGGCGGCGGAGTTGCGACAGGCACACCTTGACGCTGGCCAGATCGGGGCCGTCACCGTTGGCGTGCTCAAACACGTTGAGGTACAGCGCCGTCGTCGTGACGGGCCGTGTCGCATTCATCAGGACGGCGAGCGTGCGGGCCTGCTTGGGCGAGATGCCGAAAGCATGGCGCAGTTGGTCGTGTGTCTCGACAGTCCCGGTCACGCCGTTCAGGCGCTCACGCAGATCACGCACCTGCTCCTGCAGGTCTTCATACGTCGGCGTCATGCCGCTTGCTCCTGTGAATCTGAAAATCTGCGGCCAACAATATTGAACCACTTGCCGTTCTTCCGGACCCCGATGAACCGGGGCGGCGTCAACTCTGCCCACCGCGCCAAAGCCTCTTCGACGCACGACGGCACCGGCGTCAGCCCGCCATGCGCGGCCCACCACTTCTCAGCGCGGTATCTGCCCGGACCCCCATGCTCAAAAAGCACCCACTCCGGATACGACATCAGCCCCGCCGAATAGGTCACGCGCAGACTGTCCGGCGACCCGGCCTTGACGTGCCGACGCGCCATCCAGGTGACGACCGCGATCTCCTCGGGCGGCTGGCTTTTCAAATCCCGGCTCAGGATCGCGACGTCGTCCGCCTCCGCATCGTGCCGGGCCTTGTCCAGCGTCCATTCGTGGCCGCAGAAAGCGCAGGTTTGGGCGTTGAGCGCGGCGAGGGACTTGCAGGAGGGGCACTCCTTGGCGCGGATGTCGGAGATCTTCGCCGCGTCAGGCGCACCCTTCTTGCCGGGGCGTCGATCGACGGTGAGCGTGTCGACGGGGCCTAGCCGACGTATGGTCCCCGTGTAGTCGAGCACCAAACAGTCAGCCTTGCCGTCCGCCAGCCGAGTGCCCCGGCCCAGCATCTGGACGAGCAGGCCGGGCGAGAGCGTCGGACGCAGCAGCGCGATCATGTCGAGGCCAGGGGCATCGAAGCCGGTCGTCAGGACGTTGCAGTTCGTGAGGCAGCGCAGTCGCCCGGCACGGAAGTCGTCGATGAACCGGGCCCGGTCGCCAGGGTGCGTCTCGCCCGAGATGACCTCGCAGGACACGCCCTGACGCTGGAACTCGTCGCGGACATGGTGCGCGTGCTTCACGCCGGCGCAGAACGCCAGCCACGAGCGCCGCGACTGCCCGTACTCGATGATCTCCGACACGGCGGCACGGGTGATCGCGTCATCATCCGCCGCGGCCTCGAGCGCACCGGAGACGAACTCCCCGCCCCGCTTGGCCACGGACGAGACGTCGATCTCCATCGCCCCACGCTTGGACACCAGCGGCGACAGCCAGCCGTCGTCGATGCCCTTGCCGATGCCGTAGGAGAAGACGATCTCGTCGAACAGACGCCCCTGCCCGTCGTCGAGCCGACCGGAGTCCATGCGGAACGGCGTGGCGGTGAAGCCTGCGACGCGCAGGTCGGGCCGCATCTCGCGCAGGCCGTCCAGCAGATGCCGGTACATGCCCTCGCCTGCCGACGGGACCAGATGCGCCTCGTCGATCAGGACCAGGTCGAACGCGCCGAGCTCCTTCGCGCGGCGGTACACCGACTGTATGCTGGCGAAGATGATTCGCTGCGAGGTGTCGCGACGACCAAGGCCGGCGGAGTAGATGCCGACAGGGGCAGCGGGCCACAGGGAGAGCAGCGCCTTGGCATTTTGCGCGACAAGCTCCCTGACGTGCACCAGCATCAGCACGCGCATTTGGGGATAGGCCCCCATGAGACGCTGCGTCAGGTCGCCGATCGTGATCGACTTGCCGAGGCCGGTCGCCATGTCGACGAGCGGGTTGCCGCCGCCCGATGACCAGTAGGAGAGGACGGAGTCGATGGCTTGGGTCTGGTAGGGGCGGAGTTGGGTCACGACACCGCCTCCATCACTGCCGCTATGAAGCCTTCGGCCGCCGGCGCGACGATGGCATTGCCGTAACCGCGCAGTCGTCCCACTCGGGCGGCAGCCCCATGAGCCAGCGGGAATGTGCCGGGTTCAACTGGCCGCCACCGTCCATCCCGGCAGTGGAGCCAGTCAACAGCTCCCCAGTGACCGTTAGTCGGACCGGGCCGCAGGCTTTCGCCATGATTCCGAGCTTCTTGTGCAGGCCCCCCAGATTCGGGTTGCGGTCCTTGGCCGCCGCCTGCCGCGCCTCCCATTGTTCTAGGGTCTCGTTGCTGTTCACCGTGTCCGACGCACTGGTGGTCGGCCACCCCGCACAGTCCGCGACCAGCCCCAGCGTCACCTGCACCTTGCGTCCGTCCGGCGTCTGTCCCTGCGGTGTCGTGCCCGGCGGAAACGTCTGACCGCCCGACGGTGTCGAGGGAGTCGGCCAGCCTGCCTGCTTCGCTTCCAACACCAGACACGCGCAGCCGTGCTTCGTCCCGTGCAGCGCCTTCTGCGTCTCCGACCGGCCCGAGGTGTCGTGCGCCTGCGGCGTCGTCCACCCCTTCTCCGGCCACACCAACCCACCACAACCGCTGTCGGATATGCGGCGCGCCGAAGCCCGCAGCGCAGGTATCGATCGCCCCGACGGCGTAGCCCGTTCCTTCCAGGTCAGCGTGTACAAGGTCGAGCCAACCGAGGCCGTCCTTTGACGCAACCTGCTCGCCAAGGACGAGGTCAGGGCGGCACTGCTCGATGAGATGATGGAATGCGGGCCATAGGTGCCGCTCGTCATCGAACCCGCCGCCTTTGCCTGCCGCGCTGAAAGGTTGGCACGGGCAGGAACCCGTCCAGATCGGGCGATCGTCCGGCCATCCGGCAAGACGCAGGGCGTGTGACCATACGCCGATACCGGCGAAGAAATGACACTGGGTGAAGGAGGCGACGTATTCGGGTTCAAGGTCACGGATGTCTCTTTCGTCCACGACGCCCGGCGCGATGTGCCCGGCGATGATGAGTTGGCGCAGCCAAGCCGCCGCGTTCTTGTCGATTTCATTGTAGAGCGCGGTCACGACACCACCCCGCCGCAGTCCACCCACACATCGCCGCTCGCCAGCCGGTACGTGACGCGCTCGTTCTCGTAGTCGACGTCGGTCTGCTCGCCGGGGATGGTCGTCGGGTTGAACAGGTGCTGCGGACAGCCCACCTTCTGCTCGTCGAGCGTCAGGTCACGGTTCCAGCGGCTGCAGCTCCACCGCGCGTCGCCGTCCAGATGCGCAGTCGAGTGAAGGCACGACCGACACGACCGCGCCGGCATGAGCCCGTCATTCGGCGCGCAGCCGTAGCCCGCTTTCAGGAAATAGACCGGGCAGGAACAGGCCGGGCGCCGGTCGGAGGTGACGATGCGCTCGGCGCGGGTCATGAGCGCGGTTGCGGCGAGGGCGTCGTACTCGATGCGCTCGACGTACAGGCTGTCGTCGTTCTTGTTGACGGCCAGATACAGAGCGCGCGTCAGGCCCTGACAGTGCAGATACACCTGAACCTGGGCGAAGTGCTCCGGCTTGCCGTCGCGCACACAGTCAGCCTTCAGCAGCGCCTTGAACGCGCGGTCGTTCATGCTCTTGGCCTCGAAGACGTGCGCGGTCTTCGGCGCCTCGGGCACGCCCATAACCTTGCCGTCGGTGCGCCCGGACGCATGCCCGCCTGCGAACACGATGCGCCATTGCTCGCCCGTCGCCGGGTCGACGTCGTCGACGATCATGCCGGCGTCGCGCAGCCTCTGAACGAGACGCGTTTCCCAGTGTTCGCCGGTCTCGAAAATCGAGAGCTTCTGGGCGTCAAAAATCTCAGCGGGGAACAGCCAGCGAAACTTGTCCCATTGCATTTTTTCGCAAGAGCCAAGCCCCGAGGCTGCAAGCCTGGGATGCTGTTCTCTCCGCTGTTTCTGTTCGAGCGCAGCAAAGATCGCGCGAGCGGTCGGAGGGGTCGTTTCAGGCAGCGCGACCATGTGCGCCTCCCGCTTCTGGACGCGAGCAAGCGAACGCTCCGTGCAGGCGCTGTCGTGCCGCACTCACGGCAATCTCGGCAGCGTCAACGGTGTCGTGATACCCGAGCCACTGGTAGCGGCCACGCGCGGCGATGTAGGCTTTCCAGCGGCCTGTCTTGCAGCACAGCGAGACGCCCTTGGCGCCGCTCGTGTTGCGGCGGCTCAGGCAACTGTTGTGAATGTTCTCGGAGTAATCGGCGCAGCGAAGATTGCTGAAGCGGTTGTTCATGCCGTCGCCGTCGGCGTGGTCAATGAGGCTTGGCGGATCTTCGCCAGTCATCATTTTCCAAGCTAGGCGGTGCGCGGGATACCGCTTCCCGTCGAGCATGATCGACAGGTAGCCTTTGTCGGTCACGGTTCCCGCCGGCGATCCGGCGACAGCGAACTTCCACTGCTTCGTGACCAGCCAGGTGAACGCGCCGGTCTCAGGCTCGTAGGCCAGAAGCTGCCGGAGATACCCGACGGGGGGAAGTGGTTTGGGAGTGATGCAGGAAACCTCAGCCACAGGTCACCTGCGGGCATGAGGGACAGCCGCACTTGCAGGGGCGCTTGGCGCGCTCCTCACGCGCCTCTTGCTCGCACGTCCAGACCTCAGCCGGGGTCATGTCGCCATGCTCCGACCAGTGGTCGTCGGCCTCGTCCTCGGTCATTTGCCGTCCCATCACACCTCTCCCCGATAAGCACGGTCGAGCAGGCGTTGTGCGGCGCTGATCTCGAGGCGACCGGCGGTCTTGAACCCGCCCTCGAACTCGGTTTTGGCTTGGCGAACGATCTCGGCCACCTGGGTGAGCAGGTCGACCTCGGACGCCTGTCGGCCATCGACAGGGCGCAGTTGTTCGTTCATCGTCAGGGTCTCCTGCGATGCTGTTGGAAGACAGCGGGTTGGAAGGGTCGCCGGACGGGACGGAGTTGGAAGCTAGCCCCGTCCGGCGATGTTCAGGTTAGGCAGCCTTCTGGCCCCACGGCGTCTTCGCCGCGCCGGCAGCCGGAGCAGCGGTCGCGGGTCCGGCAGCGCCAACTGCCGAGCCGACGGGCGCGTACCGGGTGACCTTGTTCTTGGGCCCGTAGCCGTTCTGCGCCGGCTCAGTGCGGACGCGGATCATCACCGGCTTGAACTCGATCTGGTCCGAGTTGGTGACGGCGCCCTTGTGGCCGACCGCCGCGGCGATTTCCTTGACCGCGCGAGTGGCGATCTCCTGCGTCTGCGGATTCGGGTGCACGATGTTCTGCCCGTCCCAGATGCGCCGCTTGGCGTACTGGCCGTCGAGGATTTCCCAGGTGAAGACCGCGCGCTGTTTGACGCCGCCGTCCTTCACCGTGTGGACGGTCTCGATGATGTGGGCGATCACGTCACAGTCGGGGATCGGATCGAAGTCACCGCCTTCGCGGTCAGGGACGCTGTCAACGTCGATGTTGAGGGCAACCATGTTGGAAGTCTCCTTTCGGGAGGGTTAGGCCGCTTGCGCAGCCGGGGTCTCGACCGCGCCAACGGCCGATTGGGGGAAGAAGGGGGCGAGAGCGGTGAAGCCCTCGCCGCGCTTGAACATGATCCGGGCCGGCATGTTGTACCGGTTGCCAGCGGTGAACGCGGGCTTGCCCTCGGTGTAGATCCAGCGCGTGTCGCCACCGTCAGCGCGGGCGCGTTCGCCTTTGCCCTCGGTCTTGATCGTCACGTCCTTCTTGACCAGCAGGATGGCGTCGACCTCGCGCTTCAGCAGGGCCTCGGCCCGCTTGTGCAGGTCGATGTCGTAGCGGCTGTAGGACTGGGTCTCGGGGTCATCGAAGCGGCTGATGATCGCGTGACCGACCAGCACGACGGCCATGCCGCGCTCGTTGCGCAGATAGTTCAGGCCGTCGAGCACCTGGAGCCAGAGATTGTCGGCCTCGATGTAGCCCTTGCCGTAGCCGCCGCCTGCCAGCTCGATCGACTTGACGTTCGAGTCGCGGCAGACCTTGTCCCAGACCAGCTTCTGCAGGGCGGAGACGCTGTCGAGCACGACCGTCTGGAAATCATGCGCCTCAGTGGCGAGCGAGGTGATCGCCTCGACCACGCTCTCGAACGTGTCCAGCGTGCCAAAGCTGTCGAGCACGAGGTCGCCGCTCTCGCCGCGCTCCGTCTGCAGGAACACCGGCGCCGGGAACTCGGCGGCGAGCGTCGTCTTGCCCATCTTCTCGGGCCCATAGATCAGCAGCCGGGGCGGCTGATCGGCGCGGACCTTGCGCAGTGAAGCCAAACTAATCGCCACAATCTTCTCCTTCAGGCGCGTCGATGAACCAGCCGCCGGTCGCGCCGTCCTTGTGCGGGTGGAAGTTCAGGGTGAGCGGTTCCGCCGGTCGCACCATGATGCGCGCGCGCGGTGTGCGGTGATTGCCTTGCGGCATCCACGCCAGCACCAGGCCGGTCACGAAACGGTCGTCGTCGATCACCTTGCAGGACACGAGCAGGTCGATGGCCGCCTTGGCGGTGTTGTCCAGATCGGCACGCAGGCTCGCGCGCTCCACGCCCATGACGATCACTACCCTGCCCGGCACCCGGTCGCAGCCGTCGCGCGTCATCTGCTCGCGCACCGTCCAGCCAGCCTCAGCCAGCCATGCCTTGTAGGCCGGCGTCTTGAAGCGACCGCGGACGCTGTTCGAGAACAGGTTGTTCACGCTAGGCGGCGCTGGAATGACGAGGGTGGTGCAGGCGGAAGCGCCGGGGATCGATGCTCCCGCCTGCTGGCGCACCCCAGACACGGAAACCGCGCCGGGATTGTTGAGGGCCGCGTAGTCAGCGGCCTCTGCGATTGGGCAAATACGCGCGGCGCTCACAGCGACACCTGCTCGAGCACCGCAATGGTCTCGTCCGGCAGGTTCGCGATCGGTCCGATCTTGCGGCCCGTGGCACGGAATATGCGGAGGGCGAGCTTCTGATTCGGGACGCGGCGACCGTTGGCAATGTCATAGGCATAGCCACCACGGGCGACGCCGCTGTCCTGCAACTGCTTGGCAAATGAGGTATCGACGTTGTCCATATTTGAAACATCGCAGATTGCGAGGTTAACGGCAAGCCTCAATCCTCGCAAAAACGACATGGACGATCGCAGCCTGCGATTTACCAGTCAGCGCATGGCCAGATCACCCGTAAAGCTCGCCGCAAACCACCTCCGGGCATGGAGGGAGTTCAGGCGCATGACCCAGGAACAGCTCGCCGATTCGATCGGCACCGCCGGCAATGTGATCGGCTTGCTGGAGAGCGGCGAGCGCGGACTGTCCCATAAATGGCTGCTGAGACTGGCCCCGGTCCTTGGAACCACGCCCGGCTTCCTGCTGGATCACGACCCCTACGACATGGACACGTCATTTCTGGACGCCGTCATGTCGGTGCCGACGGAAGATCGGGCACAGGTGCTGGCGATCATCGAGACCTTTAAGAAACGCGCGTGAGTCACGGCCTGCGAGGACGGCTGAAATAATACCTCGCATTTTGCGCTAGACAGCATCCTCGCAATCTGCGAGCCTTCCCTCCTCAACACAGGAGGGCATAGCGTGCCGCACCCAAATCAACAGGCGCTTCCCGTCGCCGTCGACCGCTGGATCGACCAGTCATACTGGCTGTCGGATGCAGCCGCCGTCGCGCGGCTCAACGAAAAACTGGCCTTCGTCACCCAGGCGATCGACGTGCTGGCATCCGATGCGGATGACGTGCCGTCGGAACTGGACGGCCTGTCGGTCATCGACCTGATGTCGGCGTCCGCGACCCTGGCTCTCGAGATCGGTACGCGCCGCCGGCACGCCGAGATCAGCGAGCGGATGATGGAGCGTGCAGCATGAACCGCACCCTTCGCACCGACTACGCAGCCTACAACGCGCGCGGCGTGCAGGTCCGCACCTTCAACGATCTGCCCCGCGCCCGAGCATGGGTTCGCGACAACGCCAGCCTGCATGCCGGCCTGCACCTGCAGGAGGTCAGCCTGGTCGCCCGCAAGATTTACACGCCGCGCTCGCGACCGGCGGCTGACTGCGGTCAGGCGGTGTTCGCATGATCGCCGCCATAGCCGAGGTGCTGCGCCCTCGCAGTCTCATCATTCTGGCCGTGCTGGCCGGGGTTATCAGCTTGTGGTGGCTGTGATGCGGATAACGGACAAAGCCATTTTGGCCCGAGCTATTCGCAGAAGCCATTTGTCGGCGGCGATTATCGCTGTCCGCATGGCTAAACAGCACCTCGACGCTGGCAACCGGGAAGACCTCATCATTGAAGCCATTGATGAGGCGCTCGCAGCCATCGCCCGCGCCACAGGAGAAGCATCATGACCGAACTCCCCGACGATATGGATGCCCGCACCCCTGCACCAGAGGGGGAGGCGGTGACCGTTTGGTATGGCAAAATGCCGGAGAGCAACGGGCGCGAAAACTGGACGGCATCGCTTCGCCGCGTCAACTCGACCGATCCGTGGGGCCAAGAGTTTTGCTTTGCGCGTTCCGAATACCCTGACCGGGTGCGCTACGAAGCTGACCGAGTGCGGTGGATCATCGGTGAACTGCCCGAACGTCCAGACATTCTCGCCTATGACCCCGACAAGCACAGCGGCTACGTTCCGCCAGCATCCCCTGTCGTTCCGGCAGGGGTGAGCAGGGCTGACGCGCGGCTGATGGCGCAAAGCGGCGTCGTCGAATGGCTGGCGGGATACAAACAGGAATACCGCGCACCGCATGACACGCTCTGCGATCTGATAGCCGACGCCATCATCGCAGCCCTTCGCCCTACCGATACAGGGAGGGAGTGATCGGTCCGCTCTTGCAGTTCATCGGGCTGGTGATCGTCGGACTGTTCGGTGTTACCAGCGCCAGCGTTCTGCTGGACCGCCTGTTCAATGGCGCTCGCTACGTCCGCGAAGCGCGAGAAAGGAAACAACGCAAATGACCACCCCTGACATAGCCGGTCTGTGCGAGAGGCTGCGGAAACCCCGGCGGGCTGGCCGGGTGTCGCAAATGCTTATCAACCCCGACGGCCTCGAAGCAGCCGACACCCTTGAACGCCAAGCCGCTGAGATAGAGAGACTGCGTGGGGCTTTGGAGTTCTACGCTGACGAAGATAACTGGTTCGGTGTTTACATGACTGGTCGCGGACCAATGGTTGATGATTGGTCCATTGACGGTCACCCCTACTGGCCAGATGGAAAGCCCGGAAAAACCGCCCGAGCCGCCCTTACAGGAGAAGACCATGGGGGGACGGGATGAGCCTACCTCCTCGCCTTCACCTGCCCCAGGTTCTCGCCCTCGCCGGCTACAGCCGGTCCACGCTCCGCTCGCGCCAACGCGCCGGCGCCATGCCTATGCCGATCGACCGCGGCGGCCGGGGCGGGATCTATGACCGAGACGCGGTTCTCAAAGCTCTAGGGATGGCGCAGGATGCAACCCCCGACCCCGCCGACGCATGGACATTTAAGCCCGATGCCTACCGTGACGCTCTCGCTGGGCAGATACGTCGTCCTCAAGAAGCGCGCCGACGGCACGAGCCGGGCGTACTTTCAGGTGCCGGCACGCCTGCGCCCCTCCGGTTGGTCTCCGGCCATACCGCTGCCCCGCACGGCTGAACGGCGCGGCACGCTGGACGCGGCTGAGGTCGCGGCCATCAAGAAGGACGCCGAGGCCCTGTACGGCGAGCTCATGCAGGCCAAGACCGGCGACACGGTGCGACCGCCCGAGCGCAGCCTGTCGACGCTTGTGGACGCCCTGCAGCGGTCTCCTGAGTGGGCGGCGCTGTCACAGAAGACGCGCGTGGGGTACGAGACCGGATTCAAGAAGATCCTGGCATGGTCGAAATCGTGCGGTCACCCGGACCCGACCGCCCTGCCCCGCTCGGCGATCCTGCAGTTTCTGTCGAGCTTTGACGCGGGCACGGAACCGGACGGCACGGCGCGTGTCGCCCGGCACACCGCCAAGAAGCACACAGCCGCCGTCCTGCGCCTCGTGCTCGAGCAGGCCATCAACAAGGGCTGGCGAACCGACAACCCGGCGCGCGGCATCCGAATCAAGGTGCCGAAGACCAAGGCGACGATCTGGGAGCAGAAGGACGTCGACTGCTATGTGAAAGCCGCGCGCGATACGGGCGTGCCGTCGATCGCCCTCATCATCCTGCTGGAATGGGAGATCGGCCAGCGCCTGACCGACGTGCGCGCGTTCCGGCCGGGCGCCGAGTACGATGCCGAGCGCGGTGTCTTCTCGTTCCGGCAGTCCAAGACCGACGAGCCGGTGTCGATCGAGGTGTCGGTCGGGCTGCGTGAGATGCTTGCCAAGGCCGGCGAGGGGCAGTTGTTCCTGTTCCGCAACGACCGCACCGGCAAGGCCTACACCGAGAACCGGCTGTCCAAGACATTCGCCTGGGTGCGCGTCGCTGCGGTCAAGGCCGGCGGTCGGCCGCTGATTCTCAAGCAGCTCCGGCACTCGTGCATCGTGCAGTTGGCGCGCGCCGGGTGCACCGTGCCAGAGATCGCGGCCATCACAGGCCATGCGCTGACGAGCGTGAACGGGATTTTGAGCGTGTATTTGCCCCGCGATACGGCGGTGGCGAGGGCGGCTCAGGTGAAGCGGGGGTTGGTGGTATGATCCAGTTCAAGGACAAAGCGCAGATGGAGCGGTTCTTCGGCGTGCCTGAAGACTCACTTATTGAGGCGTCGGGACCGCTCGTTTATGCACCGAAGTCCCCTCTGCCGCGAATGAACCAAGAACAGAAAGTTGGACGTCCCGCCCCTCAAGAGTTGGACGCCCCGCCGACCACCGCCCCTAACCCCTTGAAAAATTGGTCGGAGTGAGAGGATTCGAACCTCCGACCCTCTGGTCCCAAACCAGATTGTCACCGTTGAAATCGTTGAAGTCCGTCCAACAGTTAGCGGTTTGTTCGTGGTCCATAAATCAAGGACTTAGCACCCCAGTTGGACGGATTTAGACCCTCGGGATGGCGCGCTAGTTCAGCGCCCCCCAGTTAACACCACCGTTTTGTGTGAACCATGCCGACGGCGATGCCGTAGCGTTATTCAGCCGTGCCTCAATGATCGTGTCGTGCGGGGCGACGTTGAAACTGCCGATGCCTTTGCACTCGAGGAACAGCATACCGCTCGTTCCCCACGGTACAGAGACTGCCGTGTTCAGGTCTGTGTCAACAAAAAGGGTGTCATAGCTCGGGCTGTCTAGGTAGAGGGTCATCTTACAACCCGCCTGCATCAGTTCAGGGCACACAAACTGAGCGTAAAAATTGCGATAGCCAGGATTGTCCCCGACCATAAAGGAGCCGGGGTCGAGGATAATTTCGCCTGAAAGGCTCGAAAAGGCCCGCGTGGAGTTACCCGTCACAGGCATACTCGTCGAACAGTTATCGACGTGGATCGAGAGCTTCGGACCGAGGATGGCATAGACGCTGGTGGCGTCAGGGTTCGTGGTCCATGCCGACGAAACAGTCAGTTGCGTCGCGGTGTTGGCGGTAATCCGGCGCGTCTGGCCAATGCCTGTGCCTGAATTGATGCGGACGTTCCGGCCAATAAACCCGCTGGCAACCCACGCTTTCGTGCTGTCGGTCAACGTCGTCGCGCCCCCGGCCGTCGCTGTGCCGGCGTCCAGGTTCGTGTTCGCGAACGAGTACCAGATGCTGTAAACGCTCGTCGCGTCGGGGTTTACCGTCCACGCCGCCGCAACAGTCAGAACCGTCGCGGTGTTGGAGATAATCGTGCGGGTCTGCCCGTTACCTGTGCCGCCCGTGATGCGGACAAGCCGGCCAGCCTGCTCGTTGACGGACCATGCTTTGCCGCTGTCCGTGAGCGTCGTTGACGCGCCAGCCGTCGCCGTCCCGCTGACTAGTGCCGCGTAACTGGTGTAGCCGATCACTGGCAGCGACGTCCGCGCCCTGGTGTTCCTGACGACGAAGGTCGTCGGGGTCGCCTTCGCCCCCACCACCGATGAGTCAAACTCAATGAAGCTGCGTTCCATCACGCCCGAGAGCAGGCTGCTCGCAGCAATGATGGTGAGACCGTCCAATTCGGTGGTGAAGGCCGACGCGGTAGAAATCGTGGTGGATGCAACAATCCGAGGGATGATGACATCCGTAATGATCGTGGTGTCCCGCCCGAGGCCGTACATTTCAGCGTTGTCGAGCTTTTGCTGGAACGCAAAGACACTGTGAGACGAGCCCAGCGGGGACGCGCCCGTCGCGCTCTTGTAATACTCAATGCGAGCGCCGAGCACCAAGCCGTTGCCAAACTGGAAATCGAAATCAACCGAGTTGGCAGAGGCAAAGGACGCGGTCGTTCCGTCAACCGCTCGCCTGCGGCAGAACGGCCCATAAATGATCGTATCGCCGCACTGGTCTTTGTAGAGGCGTACCTGACTGTCCTCCAAAACCGGACTGTAGATCCGCACCGAGCCTTCGCGGCGGTTGTTCGTCGAGCCGCTCTGCCGCCCGAAGCACTTGATGCAGTCGGCGTCGTCCGTGGACGAGGGGCCGCAGTTTACGCGGCGGACGACGGGCGAATATAATTCGACCTCGCCATCAAAGCCCGAAATCGAAATGCCGCTGGACTCACCGGCAGCGTCAACGCGCGTGACGTCCTCAACGGTTGGCGACCGCATCACGACCCGCTCGTAGCGGCCCAGGATTTGGATGCCAGCAGCGGCGCTGATGCCCGCCGCAGCCTTCACGTTCTTGATGTGGACGGGGGCATCCAGAACGACTGTCCCGCCGGTCGTGGCCGTCGTATGACGCAGCCAGATACCGGCCGCAGCCTTGTTGTTGCAGTTGATCGTAAGGGTGCCGGGGCCGGAAATGCTGTGGCTCGGGGTGCCGACAGAGCTTTCAGCGTACAGGAGATAACTGAATGCAGTCGCCCCAGCGTCGATGGTGATCGTCACATCGTCTTTGACGATCAGCCGGAGCTCCGCGCCATTGGCCGGAGCGACGGGCGTGATCGGCCCGTTGATGTCGTAGTGGCCCGAAAGCTCAATGGGTCGGCCATCAACCATCGCGGCCGTGAACGCTTTAAGCAGCGTCGCCGTTGTCACCGTGGCGTTGGTGAACGCGCCGAACTCGCCCGAGTTGGGCTGTACGGGAGCCTGCCGCAACTTGGTTTGGGCCGAAACAGGGGTAGATCCCGTGCCGGCCTGAAGGAACGTCACAGAGGCGCTGGACTGGATCACGCCCGCCACGTCGAAGATCGCCTGCACGGCGGCCTCAGCGGCCTCAGCGCGATCAGCCGCCGACGAGGCGGTGGCCGCGTCCGTAGCCACAGCCGCAACAGCGGCATCGGCAGAGTCGATGCGGCGCTTGTGATCCTGGCTGATT
>Ga0315901_10004023_pt1 | contig 18627 bp, 14 predicted proteins | sample LakEriMetagenome_10_FD_203761 | JGI IMG/M metagenome (GOLD analysis project Ga0315901, IMG submission 203761) | Freshwater fungal communities from buoy surface, Lake Erie, Ohio, United States - Buoy 2 MA116 | ecosystem: Environmental > Aquatic > Freshwater > Lake | place: USA: Lake Erie, Ohio...
TAAAGCAATTTTATGTTGGTGGACCCAATAGTATAAGAGGCTGGGCTGCCAGAGGTTTAGGTCCCGGCGGGTATATCGATTCTTTTTCACTAACTGAGAGCAACCGCTTGGTATTTTTTCAGACGGGTGACTTGAAAATAGAGTTTAACTTAGAATGGCGCTTTAAGGCTTTTTGGCGAGTTCAAGGCGCACTATTTCTTGATGGTGGTAATGTTTGGACGTTAAAAAAAGATGAATCAAGACCTGGGTCTAACTTTCAATGGAAAAAGAACCTAAACACAGAACCATTCAATCCTAAAGGTCAGAGTGATGCTTTTTATAAGCAAATTGCCTTAAGTCCTGGGGTAGGAATGAGAATAGATTTTACTTATTTTATGTTCCGCCTTGATTTGGGAATACCTCTTAGAAATCCATATAGCAGCGCAGACGGCAGTTACTGGGCAAAAAAAGAAGATCTAAAATGGAAGAATGTGAATCTTAATTTTGGACTTGGGTTACCTTTTTAGTCTTTTTGCCAACCAAAACCCGAGAATTTTAAAATCATTACGTTTTGATTTCTATTTAGCTGCCATTTCTCGTTATTGTTAAACGATGTTTTCACTTTTTTGAATTGATATGGAGCTGATAAAAAATGGGTAGATTCAAAAGAATCCAAATCTTCCTGAAAAACATTTCCCTTTTTTATCCAATTTTCAAAGAGAAGATTTACTAAATCAAATGCTTGAAAAGCTTCCGGTTGAGGAAAAACACCAAGTTCCTGGTAGAAACTTTGCTGAAATTCTCTTACCTCGCTATTTTCGGTATTTATGTAATAAGGAGAAGAAACATGAAAATTTAGTAAATCAAGAAGTTGAAAATCAACTTTTTCTAAATTTAACCAAGGAGATAAGCCGTAAACAATGATTTCTTTTTTATCAAATGACTCCCTATTTAATTCTTGCATTAAGTTATTTAAAAAAACTTCATCTGAATGAGAGGCCAAAATAATCACCAATTTTTCTCTTTTTTGTAACTCTGGAACCAAGGTATTTACCCAGGAATTTATATTAGTGGACAATAATAGCGTTTTGGGGAGAGCCTCCCCTTCTTCTTTTCCTTTTGATAGAAATGATGATAAAAATAATTCGTTCAGTTTTGCATCCGAATCCTTCTGTAATATTAAAATATCTTCAGTACGTGCATATTGATTTACATGATCGACAATAGACGAAATTTGCGTTTCTATCGTAGGATTAACCTGATAAAAAAAAGGATTATCCTCCGTTAAATTTTGAGCAGCACTAAAAGGAGAAAATAATAATACACCTGATTTTTTAGCATAATTAGCCAGGTATTTGATATTATCTCTATGATAAGGCCCAATAATCAAGGGTATGTCTAAAAATCGGTTATCATCTAAAACTCGTTTTTGAAGAGATACAGTGTCCGGACCTGAATCCCATACAACGGATTCAAACGAAACCCCCTTATTTTTCCAATTTTCCAAGGCTAATTTTGCCCCGATGTAATAATGAATAGCCCACCTACTTACAGAATTATTTATATCACCCCGACCACTCAAAGAAATATTATCATTAAGGAAGGGAAGTACAAACCCTATTTTCAAGGTGGCATCTTTAGTTAACTTACCTTTTGCTATGTGTATTTGATCGCTTGGAAATTCCTTTGCGACCTTATCGGACTTAATGGGGAGCAACCCATCAGATGAGTATAGAAGTACCGGGAAAGTATCTAATTTTCCGATTAAAACACGAGATTGATTAGTGAAATCAGCGGGAGATATAGACGGAACAGAAGCTACTGATCTACTTGAACTACAAGCAGCAGACAGCAACAAAAAAGAACCAATGAATAAATGCAAGGAAATATTATTCCCACTCAATGGTAGCCGGGGGTTTGGTACTGATATCATAAACAACTCTATTTATTCCCTTAACTTGATTAATTATGTCTGTACTTATTTTACCCAAGAACGAATAAGGTAAATGACACCACTCAGCGGTCATACCGTCCAGCGAAGTAACAGCTCTGAGTGCAACCACTTGTTCATAAGTGCGTTCATCACCCATTACGCCAACGGCAAAAATGGGTAATAAAATGGTGGCTGCTTGCCAGACTTCATTATAAAGTCCCTCCTCTTTTAATCCATTTATAAAAATAGCATCCGCTTCTTGTAGCAATTTGACTTTTTGAGCAGTAATATCGCCCAATATACGAATACCGAGACCTGGACCTGGAAAAGGGTGTCTGTTTAATATATCCTGGGTTACACCCATTTCTTTTCCTACCCTTCTCACCTCATCTTTGAACAACATTCGGAGAGGCTCCACAATTTTTAAATTCAACTTCTCTGGTAAACCACCGACGTTATGATGAGATTTTATGGTTACAGAAGGTCCGTGAACAGAAACAGATTCAATGACATCGGGATAGATGGTACCTTGAGCCAAATAAGCTATCTTATTATCGGTACTTTCGAGGAACTTAGCCTGTTCTTCAAAAATATCAATAAAAGCTTTTCCAATAACTTTTCTTTTTGCCTCGGGGTCAGAAACACCCTTTAATGCTGCATAAAAATGAGCTTTAGCGTCCACACCAATGACCCTTAAACCCATATCTTTATAACTGTGCAACACTTCTTCGTATTCGTTTTTCCTAAGTAAACCATTATCAATAAAAACACAAACCAACTGGTTTCCAATGGCCTTATGAAGTAAAGCTGCCGCAACTGATGAATCAACGCCGCCACTTAATCCTAAAATAACATGATCATTGCCTATTTTACTTTTCAAATCGGTTACAGTAGATTTTACAAAGGCTGCGGGTGTCCAATTTCCCTCACAGCCCGCCATATTTCTTACAAAATTTTCCAATATTTTGAAGCCCTCTACACTGTGAGTAACCTCCGGATGAAATTGTAAACAAACTACTGTCGCCTCGAATGATTGGTTATTACTTCCGAAAGCAGCAATGGGAATATCATTTGTTTTCGCTAAAACTTCAAAGCCTTCAGGAATTTTAGTAATAGTATCAGCGTGTGACATCCAAACCTGGCTATTCATTTCAACACCATCAAATAACTTACTATGTTCAGAAACGATCTCAAGAGAAGCTTTTCCGTATTCTCTTTTATCTGATTTTTCAACTTTTCCACCAAGAGACTGAGCAATATATTGCGCCCCATAACAGATACCCAAAACTGGTAAACGTCCTAAAATCTCAGATAAATCAACTTTTAGTGCATTTTCGTCTTGTACAGAAAATGGACTACCTGATAAAATGACCCCCTTGAAATTAGAGAGATCTTCGGGAACCTGGTTAAAGGGCTTTATTTCACTGTAAACCTCCATTTCCCTTACTCGTCGGGCAATGAGTTGGGTATATTGAGAACCAAAATCTAAAATTAAAATCGAATCCTGCATAATCATTTGACATTGTTAGGGTTACTAGCTATCAAGCAAACCTCTACCCTCTTTTAAAATTTTTTGATCCTCCGTAAGTTGCTTAAACAACCTATCTAAGATACCATTTATAAAATCTTTACTTTTATCTGTAGAATAGGTTTTTGATATTTCAACATACTCATTTAAAGTAACTTTTCCTGGAATAGAATTGAAATTCAATAGTTCTGCAATAGCCATTTTTATTAAAATCATATCAATGATAGCCACTCTTTCCGCATCCCAATTTTGCAAATTCGGAGAAATTATATCCAATAATTCCTTATCCTTAAAAAAAACGGTCTCCAATAAAAACTCACCAAAATCAACCGTCGCCTCATCGGAAGGAATATATTCTTTGTAAAAATCAGAAGCTACTGGAAGTTGCTTTAATGTCTTTTTAACCGCTCCAACCACCAAAGATTCATCATCAATCCATTGAGAATAATTATCCTCAAGTACTTCTTGGAAATGATTAGACTGAAGACAAGTCTTTAATAAACTTAAATAAATATTAATGTAATCTTCAGGTGTTAACGAATCAGCTATTAAAAATACCTTATATTCTTCCGATTTTAAGAACTCATTATACATTAATCGAACCAAATCTTCGTCCAATTTTTCTCTTATATCACGGGTATCAATAAGATTAAACAATCCAATGTTATCGGAGAGCGATTTAATATATGGGTTAGTCGCTAGGATTGGTTTAAATAATTTATCCTCTTCCGTAGGTCTATGTCTTGATTTTCTATTTTTCAAGTCAGTGGAGGCAAAACCTGCTATTTTAATCACATAAAATAACACTAAAAGATAAAGGTCAAAAGATTGATTAATCTGTCTTCTATAACCTAAAAGCCCCTTGGTATAATCCTGAGTAACATCTCTGCCCAAGGCATACAAAATTTGCATCACCTTTACCCTAACATTTCTTCGACTCAGCATAACAGTACTTAATATTTTTAAAAATCTTATTTATTTAAATCAAACAAAGTGATAAGTTCTTTGGCATCAGGTAACTGATTTATATGCCAATTAGAAATCACTTTTCCGTCTTTTAATAAAACCACGCCAGGGTTTGAGCGCACAATCGTTTTCAATAAAATATCATCAGCCATATAAATAGGAAAATTAACTTTCAATGATTTTTGAAAATCAGTAATCATTTGTTTATCGGTATATTTTGTAATAGCGAAAACTTTAATATTTTCCTTCAACAGAGGATTTAAAACAGGGAGAAGATCATTTTTCCAGGATGCTACATAATTTTCTTTCCAAGAATAGGTCTTAACGGGTATCGTTTTTTCTACAATTCTGTCAAAAACATTTTTATACTGATAGGTTTTTCCTACCAACACACTATCCAATACAAATACAGAATCTCTCTGAATTCTGGTAGTATTCACTACGGATTCATTTAACTTATAAGCAATAATCATGAATGAAAAGCCAGGATAATTTAAAATATCCTCTGTTTTATCATTTCCATCAATATCTGCTACTTCAAAATCACTTACTTTAGTTTTCTCTATGGCTGGCTCAGACTTCATCTGTTCAAGCTTCCATTCTGAGGTAGGATATTTACTATATTCCAGCATATAGGTATCAAAAGGCACTTCAACGATCTCTCCTGACTTTAAATTAGTCATTTTATAAGCAACAATTTTTACAGCGGCGGCAGCTTCCTTCTCGCTTTTTTTCATTTCTCTTATATTATTTCCTATTTTAAATGGTCTGAAATCTGTGTGTGGCAAATCCCATACGAAATTGGAGAAAGAATAAAAAGTGAAGCCTGCCAAACTAATTGCAAGAATACTATTTCGTGTTACTGGTGTAAAAAGAGTGAATAAACTTTTGTTAAATACAATAAAAAGAATAGCTGGAACGAGTAAAAATATATCTTTCAAAAAAGAAACTTTTGGTTTCAACTTAATAAAATCACCAAAACAACCACAATCCGTCACCTTCATATTGGTCTCAACATAATCGCCCCATTGAGAAAATGAGAAAAAATTAACTCCTTCGGGAACATAACCAGTGAGGTAGGTAAAACCTGTTAAGAAGGTAAAAAACAAAATAAGCAAGAAAAAAGACCAGGCTGTAATTTTTTGATAAATTCCAAAAAGCAGCATAATACCTAATACAATTTCAAGAACAATCATGATTACGGCAAAAACAATGGCATATTCTGCCATTACTGGAAAAATATCAGCCAAAGAATTCAGGGAAGTTTGTGAAAAAGTCACTTTAAACTCTGCAAAATATTGTTCCATTTTATAAGCCGTTCCCAGTGGATCTATAGCTTTCACCCAACCAGAAAATATAAATAAGGCTCCACAAAAACTTTGAAGGAAAGTTATCAAAATATTTTTTGATTTCTGCCATAAGAAATAGACCATTGCTGTCCACAGACCACCTGCGATGGCCATATACATTATTATATCTGTAAGTGTCATATATACGTTTTTACTTTTAAAAAATTAAACTTCTGATTGTTCTGATATTTTAATAAGAGAGAAAACAGCGTAATTTAAAATATCCTGATAATTTGCGTCAACCCCTTCGGAGACTTTTGTTTTACCAAAATTATCTTCAATTTGTTTGATTCTCAGCAATTTAGTTAACATAATATCTACCAAAGAACTTAACCTCATTTCTCGCCAGACCTCGCCATAATCATGGTTTTTATTACTCATTAAATGTTTGGCTATGCCGACCTGTTTGTTATATAAAGAAACAGCTTCTTCCTTTGAAATATCTAATGGATAATCTTCAGGCAATTCAAGTTGAATTAAGGCCATAATACTGTAATTAACCACCGCTTGATATTCCTGTTTTATGGGGTCAACAATTTTTTGAGCACCCATAATTTGAATGGTGCGTATGCGTTTTACTTTTATCAGAAGTTGATCAGTCAGGGAAGTTGGCCTCAAAACACGCCAAGAAGTTCCATAATCTAATGTTTTCTGGATAAAAAGTTCCCTACAGGCCAATATTTCAGTGTCGTACTGACTAAGCGTTCTTTCCACGCAAGCAATTTTATAAATTTTTGCAAATATAGGTAATTTGTTGATAATGGTAAGACATTGTTTACTGACAATTGCGCTTATCTTTGTTTCTAAAAAGAATAAATGCTTTATTTGACCTTATCCATTTTGAGTTCGTGCACCTTACTTTGGATGTTTCGCTATTTTTCTGACAAAAATTTAAATATTCAGGGCATAATTACTGTAAATTATATTACTTGCCTTATTTCAACTTTGGTTGTTAATGCTGACACCTTGAATTTTCAATCCATGAGGGACGAACCGCTGAACGGATATGCTTTTCTTTTGGGTGGGTTATTTATCATAACCTTTAACATCATGTCCAAAACAGTAACTCATTTTGGCATTATGATAAGTTCAGTCACTCAAAAAATGTCTCTGATAGCACCCATAATGATTGGCGTTCTATTTTATGCTGAAAATCTTACTATTTTTCGCATCATTGGAATTATTGCAGCCATGAGTGCCATTGTAGTCATCAATATGCCATTTAATAAAGACCCTGAACAAAAAAGAAAATGGATTTTATGGCTTTACCCCCTTTTAACCTGGCTTTTAAGTTCCATCATCGATTCTGCTTTTTACCTTTTGGGTAAATCCACAGGATCTAATCAATCTGCTTTATTTTTAGCTGTACTTTTTGGCACTGCTGCTACGTTGGGTTTCTTTTTTATGATATTTCATAAAATAAAAAACGGATTGAAGATACCGTGGCATATTTTACCATTTGGTATAACATTAGGCATTTCTAATTTTATGTCTATTCATTATTTAATGAAAGCTATAGGACAAGGCTGGGATGCTAGTTTGATGTTTCCAATAAATAATGTGGGTATTATTGCCATTTCTATGTTAGGCGCGCTACTTATTTTTAAAGAAAAGGCAAACCAATATAAATTAATGGGTGTAGCTTTAGCCATTTCAGCGGTCCTCCTTATTGCTCTTTCTTGAAACAATGAAAAATAATTTTCAATATAAAACGATAAATTCACCAGGATATGGTGAATTTCGTGATCGCGGAAGTAAATTTTTAGCCTATATTTTTCCCATTGTAAACGGGGACGACGCTGGTAACGCCATAGAGGAAATCCGCAAATTACACGGCAAAGCAAACCACCATTGCTTTGCCTGGCGCATAGGTCTCGATGGCCTTAAATATAGAGCAAATGATGATGGAGAACCTTCAGGTACTGCGGGTAAACCCATTCTCGGGCAAATAGATAGTAATGGATTAACCAATGTCCTAATTGTAGTTACCCGATATTTCGGTGGTACCCTTCTTGGCACCTCCGGTCTTATAAATGCTTATCGATTAGCTGCAGCTGCGGCCATTGACAATGCTGGTGTCATTGAAAAAGAGTTATCAGATTATTACGTATTTTATTGTGATTATGGTAAAATGCCCTTAATTATGGACGCGGCAAAGAAATATGAACTTACTATAATCAAACAATCATTTGATTTGAATTGTGAACTTACCATTCAATTTCCAAAATCAAAATGGGAGGGTAAATTACCCCAATTCATTGCCCAGGCATTATCGCTTAGAATCGATCAAGTTGATCCTACCTTGCTATTACCTCATTTAAAATGGGAACTTAAAGGAACGTGGTGAGGATTATTGCTTGCTTAAACGCATAGATACCGTTGAAAATCCGTCTGTCAAACTACAAGCATAAATACCAGAAGGAATATCTTTTGTAGGAAACTCAAATCGATTATTGCCTGGATTTAAGTTGATTCTTCTCCTTTCTACTAATCTGCCGTTTATATCAGATAATTGAAGATCAAAAATGCCACTTAACTCGGTCAAAATATGAATCTGTAGATAATCCGTAAATGGATTGGGGAACGCATTTATTTTTAGTCTCGTGGCACCTAAACTATGCGTAGAGGATGTCTTGCAGGCCGTGCTTGAAATGGGCCTTACAAAAAATCCAAATTCATTTAATCCCCATTTCATACTATCAGGGACATCTAACCTCAATTTTAGTGCATCATAACCATAAGATTCATCTAATTTACCTTTCAATGTTATACATCCCGTTTCATTTTGTTTGAATTGGCAGTCAACGGGATAACAAGAGTATTTAAGCGAAACAGGTAAATGTTGCAATGATTTACCAATGGGCAAGGCAGGCATCCCTTTTGGAATTTTAACAGCAAAGGAATATTCCAACGGAATATGTAAACAAAGGCTGTCAACCATTCCCTTTTTAACATTAAACCCTGAAAACGCAAAAATACCCGTAGAATCAGCAGGAATAATTACTTGATTACATGGATTCACCTGACCTACAAGATCAATATAATATCCAAGCATCATAAACAAGCAATAAATCTTACTTTTCATTGGTATAACGATAATAATAAAATCAATTTACCTATAATTCTCTGAAAAAACTAATTTTCCTTTTCAATTTCTCTGAAAAATCAGTTCTCTTTAATAAATCCTCCATTTTCAAATGCATTCTATAATGCCAGTAATTTTTTGGATTTGCTGGAACGTTAATTCGTTCCATTGCAGGATTAGGATTTCTAAGTAAATCGTCCATTCCCAACAAATCCTGAAGAGGAAAAACGGCCCAAAGGGATGGCCAACTTAAATGCAAATCAATTACCTTCTCAACTAATTCTGGTGTACAGGTTGATGGGGCTTCATTCTCACCACCGAGTTGAGACTGATAAAAGTATTGAATTTGATCCCTTTCTGATTCGTCCCACCAACATCTTATCGGAGACATATCATGCGTTGAAGGACTAACTACGGATAAGAAAGGAATATCTCTTTCTTGCAAATAGGGCGTGGAGGGATTTTTACTCATTCTTTGTATTTCAAGAGTAAGTAAACCCAATTCTTTCATTACCCCAGAAACACAAGCCGGCACCATACCTAAATCTTCGCCGCAGATTAACATGTTTGTGGCTTCCTTAATGGCCGGCAATTTTTCCATTGCCTTTTCCCTCCAAAATTCATCTTGCATTTGATAAAAATAATAATCATGGAGACGCCTTATATTGTATTGCGCGTGATCATTTAAAAAGGCAAAGGAATAAGTATCCATTAAATTTATCCTTGGATGAAACGCATTCTCCTGATATTTATCTTTTATAAATAAAACATCACAAACAAGGCCAAAAAGGATATTTTTATGTGCGACATATTTTCTTCCAGTCGTTGAATTCAAAAATTCCTCTAAATCTTTCTGACAAGCTAAATGCGACTTAAAAGAATACAAACCATTTTCTTCTACATCAAAAAATACAAGCAGTATTTCATCTATTTCTTTAGAAAACAGAGATTTTAATAGTTCAAAGGTGAGGTAAGGTTTACAAAATCTATTTTCATCGAAAGATATACCATAGTTATTAAAATCCTGAACGAACAAGGGTATGGCCGGATTAAAAACACCCAACAAACCATCTACCTGGTTAGCAGGAATTTCCCAAATTCTAAAAAAACCTAAGATATGATCTATTCTATACGCACTAAAATATTTTGCTAAAATAATCATTCTATTTTTCCACCAGGCATAATCATCTTTCGCCATTTCGGACCAGTTATACGTTGGGAAACCCCAATTTTGCCCTGTAGCTGAAAAAGGATCTGGCGGAGCGCCTGCCTGACCATCCATATTAAAGAGATGCGGATAAATCCAGGCATCGGTACTATGTTTAAAAATACCGATAGGCAGATCCCCTTTTAAAATTACCCCCTTGCTTTTAGCATATTTGGATGCATTTAATAATTGCTTATCTAAGTTATATTGCAGGAAAAAATAAAAGGCAATATCTAAGAAATGGTCATTGGCCGGATGAATAAAATCTGCAAGAAATGTAGGATTAAATACGGCGTAATTACCCCATTTTGTAAAATCAACGGTCTTATATGTGTCTCTGAAAAAGGAAAAAAGAGCGTAAGACGATAACCAATTTTCATTTTCCTTAAAAAATTTGATATAATCGGGATCGTCTTTTAATTGATCCCATTGATCGGTAAATATTTTCTTTGCCAGATCAAGTTTACAAGTAAGCACCCGCTCGTAATCAACGGCATCCAATTCATTTAAATCTCTTCTTATATTTTCTAATTCTAAAGGTGTAACTATATTTGCCCAGCCAGAAATACTTTCTATATGCAAATAAAGAGGATGGAGAGCAAAGACAGATATGGCAGCATAAGGATAAGAATCAGTCCAGGTTTTTGAAGATTGAGTATCATTGATTGGCAAAATTTGAATCATTTTGAGACCAGATTGAGCGGCCCAATCTGAAAACAGAATTAAATCATTGAATTCCCCAACGCCAAGACTTTGGTTACTTCTAAGGGAAAAAACAGGAATGGCCACGCCGGCACCTTTCCAATAAGGTGTTGTGTAATTAAAATGTATATCGTTTAATAAGATATTAACCCTTGAATGAATTGGTTTTAAGTCTCTCAAATGTCTATTTTCACCACCCTCAAAGGTGACATTATTATCAGGGTGTAACCAAACATATTTATACTCCAGATTTTGCGGGTATATGCTGAAAGAAACCGTTCCTACCCATACATTATTATCTAACTTATTAGATAATTTAAGTCCATTTACAGGTTGCCAATGTCCTAGTTTTTCATGATTTCCTAAAACCAAGAGTTGAGCACCCTCATAACAAAAAGGAACTTTGATATGAAATGTCATCTGAATAAAACCCTTTTCATTCAATGTTTCAGGAAACTGACTCGTTTGAGGTAATACCAAACCTGCAAAGGCATCGGTAAAAAAAGCATTTTCCGCACGCCCTTTATCCATCCAAAAATCTCTGATAACGAAAAAGTCAGAAGATACATCGCTTCTTAAAAAAGAACGTAGCAAAACACCTTCGTCTTTCTTATTGTGAAGCAGGTTATCTTTAACAACATAACTATATTGAAAATCAAGATTTTCCTCTAAAAAATCAAATGAATTTCCCCAAAAACCGTTTCCTAAATAGTTTAGTGGCAGATATTTTACTTCCTCATTAATGCGTCCACAGATTTTTAGATATAAATTTTCTCCAGTTTTGGTGTAGTAGTGAATTTGGAATTGCAGTTTACATGACATTGAGTAGAAATTTTCACAAAAATAGCGAGAAACCCATAAAATGCTATTTATTAGATAAAAAACATTTTTTTTAAAAAAAATATTGTAAAAAGTAAATAAACTACTATATTTGCGCACGCGTTTGGGAAAAGTCCTTAACAAATTACATTACGCGGATGTAGCTCAGTTGGTAGAGCGCAACCTTGCCAAGGTTGAGGTCGCAGGTTCGAATCTTGTCATCCGCTCCATTTTTTAACTTAAACGATTAAATCTTCAAAACCTTATGCTGATTATTGATGTAAAAGATAACGAAAGTATCGACCGTGCTTTAAAAAGGTACAAAAGGAAATATAGAGATTCCCAAGTGATGAAAGAGTTGCGCAGAAGACAAGAGTTCGTTAAACCCTCTATCACTCGTAGAGCTGAGGTTTTAAAGGCTGTTTACATGGAAGATAAAAAAAGAGAAGTCGAGGATTAATTCTTTCCTTCAAACTTACATAGAAAAAAGAGCCATTTAAAATGGCTCTTTTTTTATTTCCACTAAGATGACCTATAAGCCGTTGGATTATAACCTTTCTCAAAAGGTCCCAAAAATAATCTGGCATATATTCTGTAAATAGCTAATCCATCCAGGATTAAAATTAAAGAAATCAAAAGGGTTAATCCAATTTGATTTTCGTGTAAATGTCCTAAAATTAAATCTTCACCTATAAAGGTGGGCGTTATAGGAAAACCAGATAAACCAAGGCAGGATATTAAAAATGCTACACTTAACCTCGGACGAATATAAGAATAGCCATGAAATTTGTTTAGTAAAACAGATTGACCGAAATATTCCAGGCGAGCCAGGACTATAAGACCTAAAATAGCTGCAAAAACAATACCACTTAGAAAAAGGTAAAGTTGACCAATTTCAAATTGCTCGTTTAAAGCAATGCATTGTCCAAGTAAACATTGGCTAAAAACAATTTGCCACCAGGCATTTTTGGCATTAATTCGGGACTCGAAAGCAGAAAATATAAACCCTAAACTTAAAAGACCTCCAAAAAAAGAAAAGGTATGTAACCAGGCCTCATCGTAGTATTTTTTTATAAAAATAAAATAGAACCCTACCATTAAATATAACCCACATAAAATGAGCGCCTTTCGAGTTTGAAAAAACCTGAGTTTTCCGCCTATCCACTTAAATGGTTTCCATAAATACCGATACATATTCGTATCCATATTAAATTCTTTGATACTTAATTGATAAATGGAAATTTTTAATCTTCCCAAAAAATTGTCAGTAATCTGATTAGTAGGTTTAACGAAATGAAAAAACTGATCATGAATCAAATAACTCAATACAGCAGGAGAAACTAATAGTTGGTAAGTTCTTAAAAATGCATTTCCTGCAAAATGAAAAATGGCCAATGTATGTAAACCAAAGGCTACTTCAATAAAGATAATACCGATTTGAGCAATAGATGAATAGGCAATTTGGGTCTTTACAGAAGATTGAACTCTGGCAATTAAGGTGGCAAACAAACTAGTAATAATGCCAAAAACAATCACCACCCCTTTAAAAATTACCAAATCGTCCCATAAAGGAAAGGTTCTCAAAAGCAAGAATACACCCATGTGAACACTCAACGAGCCATAGAAGATGGCAGAAGAGGTGGTTGGACCTTCCATCGCTCTTGGTAACATAGACGAAAAAGGATATTGAGCCGATTTGACCAAAGCTGCCAAGAGGAATAAAAAGGGAATAGCCTGAATATAAATATCGTGATCGTTGCCTAAATAGACAATATCCAATGATTTTAACTCCTGGAAATTTATCGACCTTTTGAAAAAATGGTGACTTAACCAGATGCCTAAAAGCAATGAAATATCTGCCACCCGATACACTGAAAATAATTTCAATGCATTTTTTGCCGGGAGATACCTGTCTTTATAAAAAGCTACCAACAAAAAAGAGGCTATACCTATGATTTCCCAACCAGCAAACAGCGTTTCGAAATTTCCTGAAAACTCAATGATGGTTAATCCTAAAAAGAAAAAAAGCATATTGTTAAAAAAACGTTTAAATCCTTTTTCTCTATGCAGGTAGGTTTTACTGAATGTTGACACAAGGATTAAAATAAAATCTGTGACTCCAGCAAATATAATAGACTGATTATCCATATATAAATGGATAGAAAAATTTTCATTATTGGCTTTATACAATGCAGGACCCTCAAAAAAAACAGCACCATTTTGATATAAATATAACTGGATACTTGCCCAGATAAGTAGTAAAAAATGAGATAAAAGGGTAACAAAAACAGTTCTGTAAATAATTTTTTCCTGATGATTACCCGGAAGTAGTGAAATCAGAAAACCAATAAATGGAATTATGACAAACAAAGGAATATATGGATTCATTCTTTTCTAGTTTAAAATATGAACAGGAAGGTGCTCTTGGGTCGCATGGTAAATATCATTTGTTTTCATCTCCTTTCCCAAATCAATCAACTCATGTGCGTTTAGTCCACGGTTCACATTTTTTAACATTGGTACATAAAGATGAAACTGATCATTTTTAAAGACATAAAGTTGATTTGATTCTGGATGAATAGCAGTAATTAAAACCCAGCCATTTTTAAACCATTCGTAAAATTCAGGACTTGATTGAATTGTTTTTAAAACAACCTCAGGAAAATGTTCAACAATCATCATTAATCTGACAGGATCATGAACTTCAACCATTTGTAAAGGGAGGCCAGGCCTTATATCCCCGTCTGAACTATTAATTACACCGATGAGACCCATCACGTTATGTGGAAGTTTTGACCCAGCCCCTAATTTAGCGTTATCAACTCTTGAAAAATAATACTCCAGATTGATACCTCCACAAACCAAAGGTAAAGGCTTCATAACTCCTAATAAACGTTCACCCTGCGGGTCAGTTCGGTAATCGTAAGAATTCATAAAAGCCCTTCTATCGAGGAATAACCCCTTGGTAAGTTGTCTATGACCAACAAAACAGAGAGCATTTGTCCCATGACCTAATTCCGGTCTAGGTTCGAAAAAGGAAATAGATCTCTTTTTAATAGCATTTCTAACGTGTATTAATGCTTTTTGGGTATTAATGGAGGCAAACCTTCTGGATCTTTCTCTGGCATTCAAATCTAGTGCTTTTTCAAAACTTAATTTATGCTGAATATGCTTAACACTATTTTCCTCAGAAAGTATTTCAAGGTCGTAAAATACAATTTCATCCCTGGAAGTATCATGTAATGCTCCTATAAATTGTGTGTGTTCAGGAATAACAAAGCCACGATGTGAAAGAACAGATCTTACCTCCCGATGATTAGCCATAAATGCAAATACCCTTGAATTAACAGATCCCGGTCGTCCACTGCAAGCACCGCAATCATAGGCACCGTGAAAAGGATTGTTTGAACTACTGCTACCATGGGCAATGAGATAAATCAATGGTGGGAAAACTTCTGAAAAACCTATACCTTTTAGCAAGTTTTCAACCCTATCTGCCATTTCGGATATGGTAAATCCTATTTGTAGATTTTTATCGTATTCAACGGGTTGAGACACCTCTATTTGCAAGGTAGAATGTAGATTCATGTGAGCAAACGCACTTGAATTAGCTGCCCTTTTAGTAGGTCGGAAAACATCTACTATCATTTGAATGGCAGCCCAAAATCCAAGGGACAGGGTAATTAAAAATCCTCTGAAAATGGTATTTGCTTTTTTACTGAATAACATTTCATGTCTGTGAACCCCTTTTGTTTCAATTTCCCTGATTAAATATTTTGGCGTTACGGGAGCAGGACATAATTTTTCATAAAATTTTCCATCGACTGGATGAAAGAAAAATTCAACCCCAAAAAAACCAGGACATCCCATTGTTTCACATTGTGGTTGAACATATTCGAGATGTCTCCTAATGGAACATTCCCTCTCATCTATGCAGAAAATACCTATAAATTGCGTCTCAGAAACTGTATTGGCAACAGCTTGATGCTCCACAGGATTTTTTTGCTTTTGGATAGTAATTAAACCTGCAAAAACTTCGTCGTAGTAACTCCATTCAAAAGCCATTTGCCAGAGGATGAGAACCTCTTGTAATTCGGTTCTGGGAATAGGTGCAATTAAATCAGCAGATTCCTTAGGTATAAGTTCGCCCAAAGGCTGCCAATTATCACCAAACTCTAACGTTAAGGCATCAATCTCAAGTAACAATTCCAGTAAAATAAAATCCTTTAAGCTTATGGATTTAGGATAAAGAATTGAGTGCGGATTATCTTCTATAGCACTAACCAGACCACTCCACCCTCTGTGCGAAAATTGCTGGTCGAAAATATATTCCTGAAAAAGGGCTTCCTTGCCAACCAATATTTTTAGTAATTCAGAAATATTCAGGTCAGGCTTTAAAAGAAGATTTCTAGCTCTCCGGGTTTTAAAAAAACTGGAAAAACTTTTCTCTTCCAATAGTTTAACGGCGGATATTAAGCCTTTATCCTCAAATGGGAAATGCCAAAGTGCAATACCCTGATCCAGATAACTTCCAATGATTCTAAATAACAAAGGCTGCACTGCGTTATCCAAATCAATATGATAAAATATCGACCAATTTTTCCTAAACTGACCAACTTCAGGTTCTAGATTAAAATCGTAAGATTCATTTAAAACCTTATTTAACCATTCAGAAAAATTACCCTGCCCATATTTATCTACAATGGTTTTATTCAAAATATCAGTTCGAATTCGACCAAGAGTATGAAGTTTCCTATATTCGTTTAAGGACAATGTAACCCTATATCCGAACATGGATGATGCCTTGAAAATACCTTCGAAAAATTCCTGATGTTGAAAGGCGTGAAGTGAGTTATGATGAATAAAATCCTTAAGTGGTGATTGGGATGGCAAATAATGTTTTAACTCATGTAAAACATGATCTTCATCAAAAGCGATATGTTTTGTCATTTTTTACAGTTTAAATTAGGATTTTAGTCTTCTGGTAGCCAAAGGATGATTAGACATTTGATTTAACTGATCTAATCCCTGAAATTCTACTTTACCGCCTAAACTTTCATAATCATCTTTAAAATGATGAAGATTTTCTAATACGGAATGGTCAACTAAACTTAGTTCAGAAAAATCAATTGAAATAACTTCCTTTTGAGGAAGTTCATCCAGGATCTTTTTTAATCCAAGCCAATTTGAAAAAACAGCGCATTGTTGAATTATTAATCTGGGGCCAAATTCTTCATCAACCACTCTGATGGTCGCTTTAAATAAACTATTAAATTTTGCACCATTAAACAAGTGAATGATTAATTTTAATACTATGCCTGCTGCGATACCTACCAATAAATCTTCGAACAAAGTAAAAAATATAGTTACCAGGAAAATAGCTAATTGTTCTTTACCAATTTTAAATATGTGAACGAATTCCATTGGATGTGCCAGTTTAAATCCTACGGTAATCAACATAGCGGCTAAGGCAGTGTTAGGAATCATCTCAAGCAAAGGAACAGCAAGTAAAAGAAATATCAATATAAAAAATCCATGAAAAAAATTAGCCCATCTTGTTTTTCCCCCATTGTAAAGATTATTTGAACTTCTTGCTACCTCTGAAATCATCGGAAGTCCGCCCAATATTCCACTGATTATATTTCCTATACCAATGGCTATCAAATCTTTATTTGTATTTGATTTTTGTTTAGCTGGATCAAGAATATCAATTGCTTTAACCGTTAATAAGGATTCTAAAGTTCCAACTAAAGCAAACATGATAACGTATTTTATAAAAACACCCGTTTGACTTAGTCCTGAAAAATCGGCATTCATCTGTAAACTATCTATAAAATTGCCTATATGAACTAAGGTATAAGTTGGTGCTGAATTCTTAAAATCCAGGAAGATTCCAGCAGGAATAGAAAATGCCAAAATAATAAGAGGTGCAGGAATTTTCCTTAATATTGGATTTTTTAAGGTTGGCCAAACAAATAAAATAATAAGAGAAATTACACCAATCACGGCAACTTTCGGATTCATATCGAAGATAAATTCTGGGATGGATGCCAGTAACTCCAATGGATCTTTACCTTTTGTAAATATCGGATCTACATTTAACAAAACGGGGATTTGTTTTGCTATGATTATCAATCCTATGGCAGCAAGCATACCATGAATGGCAGATAAAGGAAAAAAGTTTGCCAATTTTCCAAGTTTAAAAACGCCAAATAGAATTTGAATAACACCAGCCACTATGATGGTGCCCAGGGCTAAATGCCAACCTTTCTCCCCACCACCAAAAGCGGCCACTGCACTGGCTGCGATAACAATCAGACCTGCCGCAGGTCCTTTTATCGTTAATTTTGAACCAGCAAAAAAGGAAACAAGCATACCTCCAATAATAGCTGAAATAAGGCCCATTAGCGGAGGAAAATCAGATGCTTTAGCTATACCTAAACTTAGGGGAAGAGCTAGCAAGGAAACAATGAGCCCAGATATGATATCTGAACTTTGAATAGATTCTTTTCCCTTTGCTGCGTTAACGTTGGATGAATTTTTATTGGAATCCATTGTATTAAAGATTAAAACTCCTTTTAAGAGTTGTTAAAAAATAAACCACTAAATGATGTTTCCAGGAGAAACTTGCGTGATGTTTATTTAACAATCAATCTTTAAGCAACAGAAAAGGATTACCCTATTTATGATAAGGGGAAAAAGCAAACTTGAATTTGCTACTAAGCTTCCATTTGGTTGGATAGGCGTTGGGAAAAAAGAATATGATTCAGGAAAATCATATATTAAATCATCTTCAATCTCTTCATTTTCAACTATTAAAAGTTTAACTGAATCATTTACGGAAAACGGATTTATAAAATCCCCCCCGTTTTTGAGATGCTTTTGTTTTAACTGAATCTCTAATTTGTGAGATAGCGAATAGGCGTAAGTTACATCTTTGCCAAGAAGCAAGAAGCAAGAAAGAAGAAAAATAAAACGCCTGATAACAATCATACAAATGCTTAATTACGCAAATGTAGTATTTAAATTAACTTATCCTAATTATTAAATATTATTTTT
>Ga0315901_10004027_pt1 | contig 18606 bp, 16 predicted proteins | sample LakEriMetagenome_10_FD_203761 | JGI IMG/M metagenome (GOLD analysis project Ga0315901, IMG submission 203761) | Freshwater fungal communities from buoy surface, Lake Erie, Ohio, United States - Buoy 2 MA116 | ecosystem: Environmental > Aquatic > Freshwater > Lake | place: USA: Lake Erie, Ohio...
GGCATATGTAATTCAATTAATTTCTTTGATAATTTAGATGGTGGCGCTGCAGGCACTGTGGCAATTTCTTCAGCAACGCTGGCTTTTTTAGCCCTCACAGGAGATCAATACTTAATTGCCGCCCTAGCGACCGTAACAACAGGGGCAACATTGGGATTTCTTGTTTGGAATAAAAGCCCAGCCAAGATTTATATGGGAGATGCTGGAGCGTTATTTCTTGGCGTATTGCTAGCCACTTTAACAATTCGATTAGAACCAAACACAAATACACAAATCGGTTCTTATCTCACGCCAATATTTTTACTTGCAGTTCCAATTCTTGACACTACAGTTGCAGTGATCTCGCGCTTACGTCGACACATATCACCATTTCAAGGCGGTCAAGATCATCTTTCCCATAGATTAATCAGAGCCGGTTTATCAAGAAAACAGGCTGCCATTTCTCTGTGGTTACTCTCAGGAGTTTATGGAGCACTTGCTATTTTGATTTCAAAGGCAAATTCTATTCATGAAAATTATTTAGTACTAGCGGGCACAGCCCTTTGGGTAGTGTTGTTTATTCTCTTCTTTAAGCAAAAAGATTCTTAAGTTTTTTTCTTAAAGATAATTTTGTTTAGCACAAAGTAATTTATTGGTGCAATAAGTAAAACAGGAACTAGTTTTGCAATCTTTGGATCAATACCTAACACGATAAGTGCCTTAATAATTGAAGTTGAGACCAGCCACCAGAAGGCCAAGTTAACTAAATACTTAACCCCAGATCTGGAATGGTTCTGATCACTCCTAAAGGTCCACCGGTGATGGGTGAAGTAGTTCAATGAGGTTGCAATTGAAGCTGAAATTAGGTTTGCTATAAAAACAGAGTTTATTGCTCCATAAACTGTGATGAAGATTAAATAATCAATAACTGTAGTTGTCACACCAACTAGAACCCAACGTAACATTGAGTAGTCGAAGTACTTATCCTTTAACTCTTTAATTCTTAAGTTCATCAACACCTAACTTGTTACTTATTTTCGGTTGTGGCTGAGGCCGGGATCGAACCGGCGACCTAACGATTTTCAGTCGTTCGCTCATACCAACTGAGCTACTCAGCCAATTAAAGTGCAGTAATGCACCTTGCGACCCAGACGGGACTTGAACCCGCGACCTCCGCCGTGACAGGGCGGCGCGCTAACCAACTGCGCTACTGGGCCTTACCTTTTGTAGTTGAAATTTCTTTCAACTCCAGTGCGTCCCCAACGGGATTTGAACCCGTGTTAACGCCGTGAAAGGGCGACGTCCTAGGCCACTAGACGATGGGGACTAGAGGGGTAAGGGTATCGGTCATCTACTTCATATCAAAACTAATTTAAATGGGATGATTAACTAATGAAAAACTACTTAACTCTGGGCCAAAATGATGTAAAAAAGGCAGCAAAATCTTTAAAAGATGGACAACTAGTGGTGTTTCCAACTGAAACAGTTTACGGCCTAGGCGCTGACGCAACGAATCAAAGAGCAGTGGCGAGAGTTTACGAGCTTAAGGCAAGGCCTCAAGATCATCCACTAATTGTTCACATAGCATCGGTTGATCAACTATTTGATTGGGCAATAGATATACCAAACTATGCAGAAAAACTTGCTGAAAAGTTTTGGCCTGGGCCAATGACTTTGATATTGAAAAAAAGTGAAATAGCGAAAGATTTTGTGACAGGTTCTCAGGCAACTATTGGGGTCAGAATTCCTAGCCATCCTATGGCACAATCCCTTCTAATTGAATTCAACCGTTTAGGCGGCTTAGGCATTGCTGCTCCTAGCGTAAATAAATTTGGAGAAGTTTCTGCTACGACTAAAGAAATGATTGACATAGAGATCGCGAATTTATTAACCAACAAAGATTTAGTTCTGGACGGAGGAAAATCTTCCATTGGAATCGAATCCACTATAATTGACTGTTCTAATAAAATTCCCACTATTTTACGTCCAGGCTGGATTACGGAAGAAATGATTACAAAATTTCTAGATTTCAAAATTATTGATTTAAAGTATAAGAGTTCAATAAAGCATTCTGGATCGTTTCAGTCCCACTACAAACCTAAGTGCAAAATTATATTAGGGCAAGAGCCTCAAATCGGTGACGGAATGTTTGCTTTAAGTAAGTTCAAAACACCGCCAGGAGTAATAAGGTTAGGTGCTCCTAGAACTGTTGAAGAATTTGCAAGAAATATGTACTTAGCGCTTTCGCTTGCTGACAGGAAAAAAATGAAAAATATTCATATTATCCCTCCCGAAGGCAAAGGTCTTGCTGAAGCAATTCGAGATAGACTAAAAAAAGCTTCACATACCTAATATGATTACTGAATTATATTTTAGGAGGATTTATGAATTTTGATCTTTCATATGAACAAATCATAGGACGTACAACAAATTTATTAAGCTCAGAGATAAAAAATATACTCGCGCTATCTGAAGAAAAAGTTTTAGTCACCGGGGCTGGTGGTTCAATTGGGTCAAAAATTGCCAAGGAACTTTCAAATTTTTCAAATTGCGAATTACTTTTTACAGATAGAGATGAGAATAGACTTCACTCTTTGAGTTTAGATTTAATGGGGACTGCTTTATTCAATACTTCACATTTCCAAGTGCTAGATATACGAGATTTGGTTGGAATTCAAAAAAGTTTTGACAATTTTAGACCCACAATGGTGATTCATGCGGCAGCCTTAAAACATCTTTCAATTTTAGAAAATCAGCCGAGAGAGGCCTATCTTACTAATGTTATAGGCACCTATAATTTGATTAAAACTTCTTTAAACTTTGATAATACAAAATTTCTTAATATATCAACCGATAAAGCTGCAAATCCAACGAGCATTTTGGGAAAAACAAAATGGATTGGGGAGTTAATAACGTCTTACTTTAGGAGAAATGGAAATACAAATTATACAAGTGTGAGATTTGGCAATGTATTCAACTCTCGAGGATCAGTAATTGAAACTTTTATAAGACAGCTGGTGAATAATCAACCTGTCACTTTAACAGACATGAACGTATCAAGATATTTTATGAAACTTGAGGAAGCTGCGTCCCTTTCTATTGCATCAGTTATTATGAATGTTGATGAGGTACATATTTTAAATATGGGAGAGCCTGTTAAGTTGATTGACGTGATTCAAAGACTGAAAAAAGAATTAAATAGTAGTTCACCTATAAATATTGTAGGATTAAGAAAAGGCGAAAAATTAAACGAAGAATTGATAGCCGAATATGAAATTATTTCTCAAAATAGCACGAATAATATTAAGTCAATAAAGAGTAAGAAAAATTTCAGATATTTACCTGAGCTAAATCATCAAGTGAGTACCGAAATCGAAGCCATCGAAGAGATTACGAAATTGATAAGTTTTGCATGCATAAATTAAGTTACGATATAGTTTTCTTTGGATACGGTGAACTTACTAAGAGAATTATTAATTCCTTAGAATTAAAGTCTATTAAGGTTTTATGTATTTCAAATACTCAATTTAGCAAATTAAATGAAATTAATTCAAATTCTATTGATAAGCTTAAATATTCAGATGTGCCTAGATTAAAAGTTGAATGCAAATCAGCCATCTACTCTTGGAAGCATTATGAAAACTTTTCGAGCAATTATAAATCTATTTTTAATTGGCTTGAATCTGATGATTTTTTGTGTGAGCGTAGTTACTTGTTAAGTTCAGCCGCAGTTTACAAGGATTCCTTGTACCCGCTTAATGAGTCTCCAGTAAATTTATCCAAAGATGTCAGTTTGAATCCAAAGTACATACTTGAAAATCTTCTTTCCGATATTATGGCGAAGAAAAAAGTTTCACATACTAATCTGAGAATTAGCAACGTATATGGTAAAAATTTAAAATATGGTCTTATTGCAGAAGTTTTTGAATCCTATATTGAAGGGAAAAAGTTAAATATTTCTAGAAACTTTGAGATAGTTAGAGACTACATATCAATTGAAGATTTTTTGTACGCACTACAAGCTCTATTTAATGTTTCGGACCCGCCAGATGTTGTTAATATTTCAACGGGTATAGGTACCTCAACAAATCAGATTTTTCAGGCGCTACTTCAAATTGGAATTCAGGTATCTTATAATTTTCAGGGTTCTGAATTAAAATTTCTTAAACATTCTTCTATTTTGGACTGTAGCCGTTTAAGTTCATTAGTAAAATGGTGTCCGACACCATTTATGGATAACTTGATTCGAATCGCAAGATGACTTTTATAAGTTTAGATCACAAACACTAACTTTCTTTCTGTTCTATTTTTTAGTTTTGAATTGAATTTGTTATTAAAAGCGGTGACATTTAAATTTATGGTACTGTGGTGTTATGAATTCTAATTCCTCCGTTACTAATTGGTATGAAGAATATTATTCAGTAATCAATATTTCAGGCGATCCGAAATCTTTATTTTTTAGAAAATTGCATAGACTAGTAGAGAAATATGCCGATTCAGCGCATGGTCGAGATGTATTAGAGGTAGGTGCAGGAAACGGTGAGCACATGGCTTTTGTCGAACCGAGTTGGAACTCATACATATGCACTGACATCAGGGAACCTAGTAGGAAGATAAAAGAAGAAATCTTAAAGCGTGGGGGTGAATTTAAAATTGCAGATGTACATAAGCTTCCATTTGAAAATGCCAAATTTGATAGAGTGATAAGTACATGCCTATTTCATCATTTAGATCATCCGGTGAATGCGATGAGAGAACTACTTAGAGTTGTCAAAAATGGAGGTCAGATTTCAATTTTATTACCTAATGACCCAGGTGTAGTCTATCGTTTTGTACGGAAAATAACTACCTTGAAAAGGGCTAAGAAGGCGGGGTTACTCAAAGAAGTTGAACTCATTCATTCACTGGAACACAAAAATCATTTTTTATCTATACTTTCGCAATTGCAGAACGAAATAGGCAAGAACAGTTACCGTATAAATGGCTTCCCATTTAAAGGATTACATTATAATTTGAATGCATTACAAATATTGAATATCAGAAAAGATTCGAATGAATAAAAAAAATTTCAACCTTTCAATTGTCACTTGTGCATATAATGAAGAGAAAAATATTTCTCTATTTATTTATAGCGTAGTAAAGAATCTTGAATATATACACCCTAAAATTTCCACCGAATTAATAATTGTGGATGACGGATCTACCGATGAAACCTGGAATGAAATTATGCTAGTTACCAAAAATATATCAAAACAGCCAAAAAATAAATTACAGTTTACATGTATCAAATTGATATCTAATTTTGGTCAGATGCAGGCATTGGAAGCTGGCCTACAAAAAGCAAATGGATCATTTGTATTAACAATGGATTGTGATTTGCAGACGCCCCCGTCTTATATTCCAACATTTTGGCAGGCACGTGATTCAAATGCGATAATTGCAGGAAAACAAATGTATAGGAACGAAAAAAAAATAAAGGCATTTTTATCCAAAACATTTTATAATATTTTGCAGAAAACATCCAAACACAACATATCTAGCAATACTGGTGATTTCAGGCTTTATCCCAAACATTATGTAAATGAGTTACTCAAAATTAAAAATAATTTTAAGGTTTTTAGATTTTTAGCTCCCAAATTAGGAATTCCTGTAGAAATACTCTATTTCGAATCTCAAAAAAGAATAAATGGTAAGAGTAGTTATAATCTTAAAAAAATGATTACTCTAGCAAAAAATTCTTTTTTCAATTTAAGTTTAGCACCAGCCAAAGTTATTTTATTCTATCTAGCTCTATTTATAATTTATTTTATAGGGATTTGTATTTATGCGATTCATTCATATTTGACTCAGGAATTAGTTCCAGGTTGGACCTCAATTTCACTGAGTATTTCATTCGGGTTTATAGGAGTTTTAACAATTCTATATGTAATCATTGAGTACCTTGTAAAAAATATTGAAAATACTCAAAACTTTCCAGCATATATAATTCAGAAAATTACAACAATTAAATAGTAAATTCATGCAACTCAAATTCACCAATGTGCTTCTTTTCTTAATTATATTGATTGTTGTATTACTACCTAGTGTTGAAATTTTAAGCGATTGGGAATCCTTGACGTATTTTACAACGTTTGCAAATAAAGACGCTAGTCTAGATTTGTTTTATCCACCCCGAGCAAATGTGGGTGGGCAGGGATATTTTTTTCTGGACCTGTCAAGGAACTTGATTGAAGTTTTCAATTTACCTTTAAACTTTCTTACACTAAGGCTCCCATCGATTTTATTTGGGATGATTGCGTTATACATCTTTTATAAAATTAGTATTAGATTTAGCAATAACTTACAGGGTTTAATTGTTACATTTCTTCTAGGAACAAATCCCACTTTTCAATATTTTCAAAATTCTTTGACAATCAATATGGCAAGTTTCACCCTCGTACTCTTATTGATTTATGCGATTTTATTGCTTAATGAAGAAAAATCTAATTTCAATCTTGTATTTACTGCAATAACTCTATCACTTGTTTATACGACTTATGGGCCTGCAAAGATTTTTGCCACCATCATGGTTATTTATGTAGTCTTGAGAGACAGAATCCATAAAAAATTTTCGTTGAAAAATTTGTTAATGCTTGGAGCACCAAGTTTAATCTTGATAATAGCCCAGCAGTATTGGAATTATGAAAATCTTAAAAATTTATATCTGAGTAAAGATGCAGAACTTTTAATAAATCAACAGAAGGGAGAGTATTTTGAATCGTTTTTGCTAAATTTGAAAATTTTGGTCCAAACATTGTTTGCAAATGGGGGAAGCCATCATTCATCAAATATCTATTCGTTAATGATTGGAGATAGATATCCAATAATCAATTCACTACCCATGATTTTATTGGTTTGTTTAGGCTTATTTGGTTTGGTTTTCCTAGGTTCAGCCTTCAATACAAGCTCTTTTTCGATTAGCCATCTAATATATTTGACGGGCATACTTTCTGCTTTGGCAGTGTTAATGTCGGCAAGTTACGAAACTGATATGCGATATGGAAAAATTAATTTTAGTACTGCATCAAACTTTCGAATGATGTATTTGCTAATTCCTATTCATCTAATTATAGTATTTTTGTTAGCTAGGTATAGCCACATATGGTGGCAATTCACGATTTATGCTTTAATCGTTACTTCAATTTTAATTCACTGTGTTGCTCTATACAAAGATGCTGAATTGGTTAAAGCCTGGATTAAAAGTGATACGACAAAAACTGCAACTGATCAATCTATTCAAGATTTAGATAAGTTATTGGACACTACCAGTGGACCAATAGAAGGGAATTTGGAACATTTTTTACTTCAGAAGAACTATGTTAATTGGTCTACATCTGTTGCAAATCAAGTGGGAAGATTGGATAAGAGTTCAATATCAATAGCTAAAGCAGACATTTTTTGTTTAAGTGAGAATCCTCTAATTCAAAACAATTATAGGAATTTAAACCAATTAAATTTCCATAGTATATTTCTTTTGCTTTATTTATCTCAAGAAATGGGAAGCTCAAGTACAGTGAGTTCTGTTATCAAATTTAGTAGAGATGTATCTTATATCGATGGTAAATATGGAATTTTTCCAAGTAAAATACTCGCCCAAAACAATAATTTATTGTATGAGGACAAACTTGGAATTTATAATTTTGTTAAATTTGGTAGCAATAGTAAACGCGACATTTTCATAGTCACAAGCAAAGAAGAGCTTTTGTTTGTAAAACAAACTTTAGATTCCAGAGAATTGAAATTTGCAGAATTGTCACCTGAGTCTAACTGTAAAAATTCTTATGTCCCATGGTATTCATGATCGATAACTTTGATTCGAATTGGCAATTTTAGTCAAGTATGTTTTGTTGATTTTCATTATGGAGTAATCAGAATAATTTTTAATTTCGAGTATGTATTCAATTTTATACTCCCCAAAAATCGATGAATTTGAAATGACGCATAACAAACCAAAACTAACTATGAATTTTTCTGTAACCACACAAAATCAGAATTTAACTCAATGCAAGCCTTTACTGAGGTTGTTACTATTGATTTTTTCACTCCCACTGACAGATAAAATTAGCTAGCCTAAAAGGGTAGGCTCGTCACATGGATTATGTATACTGATTTTAAAAATATTGAAGAGGCATTTATCATTTATTTTTAGGATAAAAACTATCAACTAGACAATTTGCTATATTGAAACTTCTTGGTAATGATATGCTTACCAAAACGTCAAAGCATGAGCCCGTAGCTCAGTTGGTAGAGCAAAAGACTTTTAATCTTTGGGTCCTCGGTTCGAGCCCGAGCGGGCTCACATTTTTTGATATTTCTTATGCTTCCCTACAGAAGTTTTGTTCCTAGTTTACTAAAATCAAGTAACTAACTCTGATTAAATTTTCAAGCTTTAGCTAATTCACATTCAGGTCTGAAAATTTGTAGGCTTTATCTTGTTTAGTGATTAATAAAAGTGTAATCCAAATCAGATAATTAATTGTATCTTTAAAAATTATGGGCTAATATAGTCATCTCTAGATCTTGACTTTGATTTAAATGAAGCAGAAAGAGGCGTGAGTGAACTTTTTTACAAATTATTTCGGTGCTGTACAAACGATATCGCGAACCCTTGACTATAACTTAGTATTGACCTACGTAGAGATTTTTAATGAAGTACGTAAGAATTCAGGTCGAGTTTTTGTGCTTGGAATGGGAGGGAGTGCAGCAAATGCAAGCCACATGGTTAACGATTTGCGGAAGATTTGTGGAATCGAAGCTTACGCCCCCACAGACAATATCGCTGAATTTAGTGCATCATGTAACGATGAGGGTTTAGGAAGTTATTTCCCGCGTTGGCTAGAGACAAGTAAAATTTCTAATAAAGATGTTATTTTTATCTTATCAGTTGGTGGAGGTAGCCAGGAAAACAACGTAAGTTTGGAACTTGTGAATGCTATAGCCAGCGCAAAGGGTGTAGGCGCGAGAATATTAGGAATTGTTGGTCGCGATGGCGGTGAGGCTTATAAAAATTCCACGGAAGTAATCATCGTACCAACAATTACTTTGGATTTAGAAACACCGTTAGTGGAATCATTCCAGGCTGTGATTTGGCACGGAATAGTTTTTCACCCAAACTTGAAACTCAAGCCGTCTAAATGGGAGAGTGTTTTTGAGTGAATCACTGACCAAGCCAGCGATTTTTTTAGATCGGGATGGTGTACTCACTATTCCAATTACTATTAATGGTAAAGGATTCGCTCCAAGGAAATTAAGTGACTTTAAAGTATATGAGGATGCTTTAGATTCGCTCAAGAGAACCAGATTTGCGGGATATCTAAACATAGTTGTGTCGAATCAACCAGACGTTGAAAATGGACTACTCCCCTTAGAAATTCTTTACGAGATGAATAGTAAATTGATAAAACTACTTTCGATCGATGACATTTTGAACTGCACTCACTCTTCTGAGACAGGATGTTCATGTAGAAAGCCCAAAGCAGGTATGATTTTTAGTGCTGGCAAGAAGCATAAAATTGATTTATCAATTTCTTGGTTGATTGGGGATAGGGATAGCGATATCGAGGCTGGCTCAATAGCGGGACTGCGCACAATTTTCATAGAACGAGACTGGATTGGAGAAATCGGCTTTATGGCAAATTTTAAGTGTAAGTCCCTGAAGGAGGCTGTAGACATCATAATTGAGCAAAAATAATGCAGTTAGATTAGGTTCTAATCGAAAACTAATGCCTGAACTGCTACATTGCCTTCGTGTTTAAAAATTTAGACCAACCAAAAATAAAGATATTTTTAGATAGCGCGAGTGTTGAAGAAATTAGAAACTACTATAAGAATCACAGAAGTTATATATCAGGATTTACGACTAATCCAACCCTAATGAAAAAAGCGGGCATAGAAAACTATATGGCATTTGTTAAAGAAATCATTCAAGAGATCAATGATTTACCCATTTCCTTTGAGATATTTGCAGATGAAATTGATCTTATGAAAAAGCAAGCTTTACGATTAGCCGCGATTGCACCAAATGTATGTGTGAAAATTCCTATCACAAACACGAAGGGTTTATCAACTCATGAATTAGTTTCGCAATTAAATAAAGAGGGCGTCTTATGTAACGTTACAGCCATTATGACATATGATCAAATAAAAATTATTCAAAACTCATTGAATTCAAGTAACCCAATAATTTTATCTGTATTTGCAGGGAGAATTGCTGATACTGGAAGAGATCCAGTTCCAATTTTAGAAAACATATCTAAGTTGGTAGAAGATTCTTCTCATATATCTATCCTTTGGGCAAGTACTCGAGAATTGCTTAATATATTTCAGGCAGAACAAGCCGGCTGTAAAATTATTACTGTTACATCACCCATCTTAAAGAAGCTTGAAAGCTTAGGAAAAAATTTGAGTGAACTTTCTTTGGAGACTGTTCAAATGTTTTATGATGACGCGCGCACAGCTGGATTTCGAATATAATTTTAGCAGAGTTGGAGTAATTTTATGAAAATTTTTATAACGGGAGGTGCTGGTTATTGTGGGGCAAGAATGGTCCCTCAATTACTTGAAATCGGGTACAAAGTAACGGTATATGACCAATGCTTTTTTGGAAATCAATTCTTGCCCTTTGAAAATCCAAATTTCAAATTAATTAAAGGAGATATCAGAGACACAAAACTTCTTGAAGCGAATTGTCAAGGGCACGAAGTTTTCCTCAATCTTGCCTGCATATCAAACGATGCAAGCTTTGAATTAAATGAAAAACTCTCAACCAGCGTAAACCTTGAAGCTTTCCTACCAATGGTGAAAGCTGCAAAACGTGCAGGAATAAGAAGATTTATTTATGCGTCTTCAAGTTCAGTTTATGGCGTATCAGATTCACCAGAAGTTACAGAAGAGCACCCATTAGTTCCATTAACCCTATATAACAAGTATAAAGGTGAATGCGAGCCACAATTATTTTCCGAATCCAATCAAAATTTTGAGACTGTCGTATTTCGGCCAGCAACTGTATGCGGATATAGTCCTAGGCAGCGGCTAGATCTTTCCGTAAATATCTTAACTAATCTCGCTATAAATTCAAATAAAATTACTGTTTTTGGGGGAAGCCAACGGAGGCCAAATATTCACATCCAAGACTACATAGACGTTGTAAAATTATTGATTACTGCACCTGCGGATAAAATTCAAAAACAAATTTTTAATGTTGGCAACGAGAATTTAACGATTTCTGAAATAGCCGAAATTGTAAAGAAGGTGGTATTGCTTAATTTTCCTGAGAAAACTAATATTGAAGTTTCTCATTCAAAAAGTGATGATAATCGGAGTTATCATATAAATTCTGATAAAATTTTTAAGTTCCTTGGCTTTAGGGCTACCCGAACTGTCGAGAATGCGGTTAACGAACTCTGCGAAGCATTCAAAAAAGATCTATTACCAGATAGTTTGTCTGATAATAAATATTTCAATGTTAGAACATTAAAAGATTTGGATATAAAGTAGTGAATGTGAAAAAAGTCGCACTTGTTACTGGTGGTGCTGGTTTCATAGGTAGTCATATAGTTGACTTATTGCTTGAGCAAGGTCATACAGTCAGAGTTCTGGATAACCTATCTGGTGGGAGATATCAAAATCTCGAGCAACATTCTTCAAATCCAAACTTGACTTTCGTAGAAAAAGATATTACAAAAATTCATACAGATGATTCAATTTTTAGAGGAGTTAGATGGCTTTTTCATATGGCTGGCATTGGTGACATAGTCCCATCAATTGAAAAACCACTTGAGTATTTTAAAACTAACGCTTCTGGTACAGCTCTTATAGCTGAAGCAGCCAGAGAAGCAAACGTTGAGAAATTTATTTATGCAGCTTCGTCTTCATGCTATGGGTTGGCTTCTGTTCCAACAGATGAGTCTGCTCCAATAGATCCTCAGTATCCCTATGCGCTTACAAAATATATTGGCGAACAAATTTTATTTCACTGGCATCAAGTTTATGGTTTACCTGTGAATTCAATTCGTATTTTTAATGCTTATGGGCCTAGATCAAGAACCTCAGGTGCCTATGGGGCAGTTTTTGGTGTTTTCTTAAAGCAGTTGATTGCTGAAAAACCTTTAACAGTCGTTGGTAATGGAAATCAAAGTCGCGATTTTGTTTACGTTACAGATGTTGCAAGAGCTTTTCTCATGGCAGCCGAGACCACTAAAATTGGACAAATATACAATATTGGATTCGGAAAACCTAGAAAAGTTAATGAGTTGGTTAAGTTACTATCGGAAAAATATGTACGAATTCCAGAGCGCCCCGGCGAACCCAATTGCACCTGGGCAAACATTTCAAAAATCAGTCGCGAGCTTGGTTGGAGCCCGAGGGTTACACTCGAAGAAGGAGTATCAAAGTTACTAGAACACATTTCTTATTGGGAAGACGCTCCACTTTGGGATGAGAATTCAATTGAAAAAGCAACAAAAACTTGGTTTAAATTTCTAGGAAAAAATAGAGCAGATAGTGGACAAATTTCAAATGAAATTTGAATACTTGGAGAATTACAGGTATAAAGTAAAATTAGTATCAGAATTGATTGAGATGATTGGTGTTTTCCCACGTTCAAAGAAAGCCATACTCTGTCATGGAGTATTTGATGTCGTACATCCAGGGCACCTACGACATCTTTCATATGCAAAATCCAAGGCAGATATCTTAATTGTCAGCGTTACTTCGGACCGACATATTAAAAAAGGAGCTTATCGTCCGCATGTTCCTGAAAATATTAGAGCGCTAAATCTTGCCGCACTAGAAATGGTTGATTATGTGATCATAGATGATTCGCCTACACCTCTAGAAAATATCAAAAAAATTAGACCGAATTTCTTTGCTAAAGGATTTGAATATTCTGGGTCCGGTCTACCGATAGCCACCAAGGAAGAATCGTTGGCTGTCGCAGAATATGGGGGAAGGATTGTCTTTACGCCCGGGGATTTAGTTTTATCTTCAAGTAGATTAATTGAACAGCAAGCACCGAATTTAAAATTAGAAAAAATTATCTCAATTATGCAAACTTACGATTTCGATTTTTCTGATATATCTAAAGTTTTAGAAGAGTTTAAAAATATCAAAGTTCATGTTGTTGGTGACACCATTGTCGATACTTATACGGAGACAACTATGATAGGTGGGCAAATTAAAACCCCGACGATAAGTGTTCGCTACCTTGATTCCAAGTCATATGTTGGCGGAGCGGGTGTAGTCGCTTTGCACTTAAAATCTGCAGGTGCACAAGTAACATTTACAACTTTACTAGGCGAGGATTCTCAAGCCCAGTTTGTTGAATCTGAGCTCAAATCAGCGGGTGTTTTAGTGAATAAAATTTTAGAAAATAGTAGACCTACGACAGAAAAGAATGCAATCATATGTAACGGTTATAGGTTGTTAAAACTAGATAAGCTTGATAATACTCCAATTTCTTCAGAAGTATCAAATAAAATTGTGAAATACATTGAATCAGTTCCTGCTGACGTAATTGTATTTAGTGATTTTAGACATGGCATTTTTCATAAGCAAAGCATCTCAGAATTAACAGCTAGCATCTCTAGTCAAGTTTTTAAAGTAGCGGACAGCCAGGTTGCAAGCCGGTGGGGAAATATTTGTGATTTTATAGATTTTGACCTAATTACTCCTAATGAAAGGGAGGCTCGATTTTCACTTGGAGATCAGGATTCAACTATTGGACTCTTAGCAGGCGAATTGCATAGAGTTTCTAACTGTAAAAATTTAATTTTAAAATTAGGTGCAAAAGGGTTGATTGGATTAGCTGATTCAAAATCTGAAGGAAATGCAGTTATGATTTCATTGGACTCATTTTCTGAAAATTTAGTTGATGCTGTTGGGGCTGGAGATGCATTAATGGCATATTCAGCCTTAACTTTAAAAGTTTCAAAATCTTTACCAATGGCTGCGATAGTTGGAAATATTGCAGCAGCTTGTGAGTCAGACTTAAATGGAAATATTCCAATTAAGCAAAGTGATGTACTTAAAAAACTCAATGAATTAAAAGTGAGCATGGGATATTTAATCCAGTGAGAGTTTTACTTGTAGGTCTTGGCACTCAGGGAAGAAAACGAATAAAAATTTTAGGTCAAAATTTTATTGGTGCGGTAGACCCAAATTCAAGTGAGGCAAGGTATTCTCTCATAACTGATGTACCAGTTGAAAATTATGACGCAGTATTTCTATGCGTACCAGACGGGGTAAAACTTAAATTGATTGACTATTGTATTCTACACAAGAAGCATGTACTTGTTGAAAAACCATTAGCTTTAGCTAAAGCATCGGATTTACTGGAATTACAGAATAATTCTAATTCGTCAAATATATTCATATACACGGCATATAACCATCGGTTCGAACCTAATGTCAGCAGTATTAGGAACATATTAAATCAGCAAGAAATTGGTCGGGTTTTTTCTGTAAGAATGTGTTATGGAAATGGAACATCTCAACTGGTTAAGTCCAGTGATTGGAGAGATAAAGGTTTAGGAGTGATATCAGATTTAGCACCACATTTGTTAGATATGTTAGCCTTTTGGTTTGGTGCAAAAAAAATCACAAATATGACTGTTATTAGCCATAATTTTGAAACAAAAGCTCCGGACCATGCAGTAGTTCACTTCACAATGGACGAACTTGTAATTGAGATTCAAATGTCTTTGTGTATGTGGAGGAATACTTTTGAATGCGAAATAATCGGTGAAAAAGGATCTCTTCATGTTTCATCCTTATGCAAATGGGGTCCCTCTACTCTGATTCAAAGGCAGAGGGTAATGCCATCTGGCAAACCAATTGAAACAGTAACTCAAGTAGAGATGCCAGACCCAACTTGGGAACTTGAGCATGCATATTTTTTCTCTCAAATTAAGGGCAAAAGCCAAACTAATTTCCTAACAGACTGTTGGATCGCTGATGCATTGAGCGAAATGGAATCTAGGATTTGAAAAAGAATTTAAAAGTGAGTTTTTTAGGAATGTCCCACCTTGGAATAGTAAGTGCAATATCTCTCGCATCCAAAGGGTTCGATGTAATTGGGGTGGACACAGACCCAAATCTAATTGAAAAACTCAATTTACGTATTTGGCCCTTTTCAGAGCCAGAAATAGATGCAACATTTAAGATGGCCAACAATCGAATTCAATTTTCGAGCGACGTAACTCGACTAAAGCAAAGCGAGGTGATTTTCATTAGCATGGATGTGCCTACTGATGATTTGAGTAATAGCAATTTAGAAATTATTGAAGATATCGTAGAAGTTGCTTCAAAAAACATATCGATAAATGCTCAACTTGTCATATTATGCCAAGTACCTCCAGGTTTTACTAGAAAAATGAAAAAATATCATGCAAATGTTAGTTATCAAGTTGAAACACTTGTATTTGGAGAAGCTTTCAGCCGGTCTCTTAATCCCGAAAGAATTATTATTGGAATAGAAGATGAAACATTAGAAATTGGGTCAGCTTATAGCTCAATTCTAAAAAGCTTTGATTGTCCTATTTTCTGCATGAATTATGAGAGTGCAGAATTCACAAAAATTTCAATTAATACCTATCTAGCTACATCTATTATTACAACTAATTCACTCAATGCATTAGGTCGAGAAGTTGGAGCAAAGTGGAATGAAATAGTTCCAGCACTACAACTTGATCGCAGAATTGGCAAATATGCTTATCTAAAACCAGGATTAGGAATCTCAGGTGGCAACATAGAGCGAGATCTTAAGACGCTTGACAATCTTGCCAAATTTTATAATCCAGATGAAGAGAGCATATTCGAAAGTTTTTTACATATTTCACAAGAACAAAAGAAATGGATACTAGATGTGATCTGTCAAGAGCTGAAAAACCGTAGATCTGATGCAAAAGTAGGAATTTTAGGTATTGCATACAAGGAAAACACAAACTCAACGAAAAATTCAGTTGCTTTAATTATTGCCAAAAAATTTGCAGAAAGCATTATTGGAGCCTATGATCCAATGGCACTTTTCCCATTCGAATTAGATAAGATAAAAATTTACAAAACGCCGCAAGAGTGTATTTCTTTATCTGACATAGTAGTCATTGCAACACCTTGGGCGGAATTCTCAAAATTAGATCTTGAAACTATTTTAGGAAAAAGAAAAGAATTGATTACTTTCATCGACCCGTATAATATGTTAAATTCTAACTATTCAAATACGAACTTAAAGATTATAAATCTAGCATGCTAACTTTTAAAAAGAAGTCCGATAATTTCAGTGTTAATCTGAAATCAAAGGCAGTTAGAGTAGTAATTATTGGCAAGAATGGCTTCATAGGCAGTGCTGTAATTAGAGCTCTAAATAGAATAGATATACCTACAATCAATATTGGACGTAGTGAAGTCGATTTGACTTCTAAAGGTTCTAGCAAATATTTTGCATCTAAAATTAAACCTAATGATATTGTTTTTTTTGCCGCGGGAGATGTTCCAGTTAAAAACGTTGATCAGTTTAATGCAAATTTAATAGGTTTAGACAATTTTATCAAGGGGACCAGTAGTTTAAAATTAAGTCAGTTGATTTATTTAAGTTCAGATGCTGTTTATAGAGACTCAATTGAGCCGTTAAACGAATATTCAATACGGGGTCCAGAAAATTTACACGGCCTGATGCACTTCACTCGCGAAATTATGCTTCAAAATTCAGTGCATAGAGATCATTTAGCAATTTTGCGTCCAACATTGGTTTATGGACCAAATGATCCTCATAATAGTTATGGCCCTTGTTCGTTTGTAAGGCTAGCTAAAGAAGGAAATAACGTTGTACTTTTCGGTGAAGGTGAAGAAAAGCGGGATTTTATTTTTATATCTGATGTAGCAGATATAGTAGCAAAAGTAATTCTGAATCAGTTTACCGGTGAATTAAATATTGCTACTGGAAAAGTTCACACTTTTTTTGAAATTGCTAAAATTATTTCTCAGATGGGCGGTAGTAAGTCTAAGATTATGTTTACTTCGCGAGTGGGTGCAATGCCTCATAATGGATATAGGCCATTTTTGATCGATAAACTTGAATCTTTTTATCCGAATCTTTTGAGCACTTCGATATATAATGGGATAAAAGAAATGTTTGAAAAAGAGATTTAAGTGAATAATAAATTTTTTTTCTAGAAGGAATTTTGATTACAATTTTGAATTCTTTTATTTGAATTTTCTGCACGAGTAATTAAAATTAAATGAATTAGAATCTTTCTCTGTGCATTTAGTAATTTAGACGTATGAATTCTAAGATTGTTAATAATGATCTTCGAAATTGCGCTAATTTCAAGTTATTCACCGAAATTTAACTGGCTACCGTAAGTATAAGTTCTATGCTCAAAATTTCATCTTGTGATGCTTGTAGGTAAATAACGACCTGCAAAGTACTAGATTTATTCCCTGCAATGTAATTTAAGGGCGATGTATGGCGATCGTGAAGCTCAGATCAAACGAACGACTTTGAGCCAATTTCATAAAATGTGGTGTAAATCACATTATAAGGTAAGATTCAATCCATGGCAACATTTCTACCTAATTGGTGTCTTACTAAGTAGAGGGGTCAAGACGTTGGCTCAACTGAAAGCGGGAAATCAAAGTGTCACTTCGTAAGAAGGCTCAGGCCCCAGCGACTGTTGCTGCGTGGTCTGTTTCTGATTTATCCGCTCTTTACACCCAAAACCGCTCATCTCTTATCGCTCAAGCCCGCAGAATTCTTCTAAGCGATGCCGATGCAGCAGAGGTTGTCCAAGATGCCTTCCTTAAATTTATCTTGGCAGCTCCAGAGCTAGATACCGCAGATCGTGCCATGGCATATCTGCGCACCACAGTCAATAATCTTTGCCTGAATGTAATTCGCGCAACTGGATCTCGTCCCAACCTGGTTGCAATTGATTCAGATGCCACTCAAGAGCGCTTGTCTGAGATCGCAGCAGAAAATCACATCCCAATGGATTCAACTCTTGCTGCGGCTGAGGATGCTTCAATAATTCGCGAAGCACTATCTCGCCTATCAGAGACACAACGAACTGCCCTTGTTATGTGGGAGGTTGAAGGCCGCACCACTAAAGAGATTGCAGTTGCAATTGGAACGAGTGAGAAAAATGTGCGCCATGTTGTTCAACGTGCCCGCGCATCATTTATTCGTGTATTAACCGAATGGGTAGTTGATGAGAAAACCGGTGCTACTGCACTTGATTCTATTTCTGGTACATATAAGAAGGCAGCAGAGCTTGCTAAGAAATCATCTAAAGTTGCACTTTCACTACTTATAGTAATGGTGGCATTCCTAGGTTTTAACTCAGTAACTGGAAGTGAATTTAATAATGGTTCGATCGTTTCAACTCTAACTCAAGAAGCACCAGCTCCGACTCAATCTTCAACTCCATCTCCTACAGAAACAAACATAGATCTTTCAAATCAAAAGATTATTGAAGATATTTCTGCGATTAATTTCCGTACATCTAAATCTTTGTTTGCTGGCCTTTCAAAAGATGGCCTGCCAACAGGATTTACAATTTCAGATTCAGTTGGCCAAGTTGGCTCAGTTGGTTT
>Ga0315901_10004028_pt1 | contig 18604 bp, 1 predicted proteins | sample LakEriMetagenome_10_FD_203761 | JGI IMG/M metagenome (GOLD analysis project Ga0315901, IMG submission 203761) | Freshwater fungal communities from buoy surface, Lake Erie, Ohio, United States - Buoy 2 MA116 | ecosystem: Environmental > Aquatic > Freshwater > Lake | place: USA: Lake Erie, Ohio...
AGCCCTTTTTGATAAGAAGAAGTTTGAGTTTAGTGCTAGTATGCAACAAGCAAGACTAGGTCTTGCACAAAGAGCACAAAATCTTGCAGAACAAAAATGGGCTGTTGAACTCACTGAAAAGAAACAAAAGTTTTTAGATGAGGCAGAGAAAGATAATCCTGCAACCTATCCGCTTCCTTTAGATCCTAAAGATGTTAGGTTTACATCTGATGAGATTAAGACAGACGCTAGGCAACAAATGCTCTTAGGTGTTGGATCATTAAATAATGATTATGGAGCTAGAATATTCCCCAACTTAAAAGGTAATGCTAGGAAGGATGCCTTAGATGTATTATACATGGACTATCTAGCAAACCCAACACAGCTTAAAAACAGTGACGCTCTCAACTACATCAAAGCTAGAAAAAACATTGAAAGTCAATACGATAACATAAGTAATCTTGGAAACTCAGCTACAACTTGGGCTCAAAGAGAAGTTGAAAAACTTGGACCTCTTAGTGCTGCTGAAGCTGCAGAAAAACAAGTGAATTTTGAGGCTGACTATATTGCACAAAGACTTGCTGTACAACGTGGTGGTCAGTATGCTGGCTTAAACCCAGAAGGAAAAGCCACAGAAAAAGCGCTTAGGAATATACTATCTAATAAACTTCAACAGTTGAGATTGGGAACTTTGGGAACAGATGCTACAGCTAGCGAGGCCGCTTTAACAGTAGCAGCAGAGGATGTTAAGAAAACTGTACCTGTATTACAAAAGAATGCTGACGGTTCTGGAGTGCTCACTGTAAATGTTGTTAGTGGTGAAGGGTCTAAGAAAACAGTAACAAAACAAGTACTTCCTTTATCTGCCCAAGAGATGATGATGCACTTCCCTAGGTTTTCTTACACCAACCCTATTGGTGAGATAAAGAGAGAGGTTCTTCAATCAGACACAAGAACAACAAATTCCTTTGGAGATAGAAACCCTGCAGGGGCTAGAATGTTTGGATTTGAAATCCCAGGTCTTGTAGGAACAGGTTTTGATGTTACAACAAGGATTGATATAGAAGGATCTAAAGATAATAACGGTGGACCCTTTGATAGATTCAAGGTGATAATGTACAGTTTGCAAAATGGTAACTGGAAGAAAGGAGAACTTTCTGACTATGTTAATGAGGATGTTTTAGGCACCGTTCTACAACAAATCGGTCCTAGAACTGTACAGGCTTTTAATCAGAAAAACAACTAAGACATGCCTCTTTTTGATGAAGAATTATTGCGTGATCTCCGTCAACCTGGAAATCTTCCTAGGATAAATTCCTATTTAAGTTCTCCCTACTCTTCGGATATTAACATACCAGGTCCATCTAAATTTGGTGGGTATGCTGATCCTAGTCCTGCAAGAGGTGGGATATCTTTAGAGGAGATTAAACAGCTATCTAGTATTCCAAAGCGTGACTTTGGATTTGGATCTCCTAGTCAATTTGTTTTTCAATCAGAACTGAACGATGCTTCCAGACGATACAATGTGTATGACAGAGGTATTGATCTGGAGGATTTACATGCACAGAACCAAGGTCCTCTTGATAAACTTACAAATGGTGTTGTAAAAGGACTTGGAACAATGGGCGGAACCTTCTTGCAAGGTTTTGCTAGCATTCCTCATGGAATAGATGCAATTAGAAAAGGATCATATGATGAGGTTTCCAAACAATACGGATGGGAAAAAGACATCAGTGAGAACCTAAGACAATTTGAGGATCTTCTTCCAAACTATATTGATAAGTATGAACGTGAGAATCCAATGGCTGGTGTTATACCATTCACGAGAGGTTCTGCAAACTTCTGGGGAGATGGTGTAATCAAGAACTTATTCTTTGGAGTGGGTGCAATTGGTAATGCTATTGTAACAGATCTTGCTATTACAGCAGCCACTGGAGGAGCTGCAACACTTCCAGTGATAGGAGCTCAGCTTGCTAGACTTGGAGCTGGTGTAACCAGTGCTCTTGGTAAAACTTCTGTCTACCTTAGCAAACTTGCTACAGGTACATCTAAAATAGATGATGCCCTTAATGCAGCTAGACTGGCTGGTGCCAACCCTAATCAACTAATTACACTACAAGGATTGGCCTATGCTGCCCAAGGAGCTAAGGTGACAAGTGGTGCTAAGTGGGGATTAGGTTTATTTAATTCTGCTAGAACAGAAGCTGCTATTGAAGCTGCTGATGGAGAACATACAATTACAGAAGCTTTAATTAACGATTATAAAGCTAAAAATAACGGTGAGTCTCCAGGAGGAGCTGATCTGGAAGAAATAAAACAAACAGCAGCTGATGCTAGGAATGTAAGATTTGGAATTAACATGGCGCTTCTGACAGTTTCAAACGCTGTTCAGTATGGAAGCCTACTTAGAGCATTCACTGCTCCTGCTGCTGCAAGAGCTGCTGCAAGAGGCATAGCTGTTGGACCTGGTGGTGTAAGACTTGCTGAAGGATCACTGGATGTGTTTGAAAGACAAGTGGCAAAGACCGCTACAGGTAAAGTTTGGGACTATGTAAAACCCACCCTAAAGAATGTTCTTACAGAGGGTGTATATGAAGAGGGTGGACAGTTTGCTGCTGAGAAGGGTACATTTGACTACTACACAAGAAAGTATAAGAACCTCAAAGATGAAGGGAATCTAGACAACTGGAGAACCACTAATGAGGTTATGGCTGCTACAATAGAGGGACTGTCAGAACAATTCACTAGTTCAGAAGGCTTGAAGAACATGGTGATTGGGGGTATCTCTTCTGTTATCATGGGTGGCATGTCAAATAGAGTTCAACGTGCTATGGGTGTTCCTACAGATAACGAGCGTTTACAAAGTGCTGTTAATCTGTTGAATAGATATGGTATAACAGGAATGTTGCAAGATCAATACTCTGATACACTCAATGCTAAGGGTATTGCTCAAGAGATGCAAGATGCTGTAGATTCTGGTAATGTATTCAAATACAAGAATCTGAAGCACGACATGTTCTTTAATCTTGTTAACTCTCGCTCAAGAAACGGAATGCATGATGTAACCGTTGAGCAGTTGAAGATGTTAAAAGATTTGGATGAGGCTGAGTTCACCAAGACTTTTGGAATGGACTTCAGTGAGACAAATAAGAAGACTGTTTCAAGTTATGTAGATAGCCTGATTGAGAAGGCTAACGAAATGAACAGTACAATCACCTCTATTAACGAGTCATTTAGAAATCCATTTGTATCTTACGACGATCCTAAAACTGAAGAGGAAGCTATTGAGAACTTCAAGCATGACACTGTAAATGAATGGAAGACTAACCTAGCCTACTATTCCACTGTAGCTTCTGATGTTGATGGTAGATTGAAAAACATTGAGCAAGACTTAGTGGCAATCAATCCCCTCCTTAATAATAACACAGCATCTTCCCTCACTAATAGAACTGGTCTGAAGGAGCTTTCTTCTGTATACGAACAGAAGGCTAAAATGTTAGGAGAAACCATTACTGAGTTCACAAGCCCTGCAGATAAAAAGTCTATTAGGAATCAAATTAAAACTCTACGCACACTTTCTGAGCGTATCAACCTTGCCCTTAATAACAACAATCTTGACCTCAAAACCTTTGGAACACTGCTTAACTTTGAGCTAAGTGGACAGCAAAGTATTGAGAATCAACAAGTTCCTTCAGATAAGATTGAACAAATATACAAACTAGGGGCTGATATAAATGGACTCTTACAGCATAAGAAAGATGCTCAAGCGTCTGTTGATGCTTTGTCCACTGAGGGAGGATTTGACAAGTTCTTTGAGCAGGCTGAGAAAATGGGTGAAGAACAAGAAGCTGCTGTAGAAGAACAGAAAGAAGAAGAGAAAGAAGAAAAACCAGCTGAAGAGAAAGCTTTAGAGTTTGTAAATAGAGCAGGTCTTAAAGAGATTCCTCAGACAGATAAAGAATATCAACTTGAGGGTGTCACATTAGCTAAGGTGAAAAAGATTGCAGATGATCGCTATGAGGTGGTGTCCCCACTCGGTGAGAGCACATTCTATGGTAATAAAGAGGATGCTGATCAAGCTGCAGAGGATATGAATGAGAACATCCAAGACCTACAGAAGGTTAAGGTGGTAGCTATTAACGAGGATGGTAGCATCAAGGTGGAAGACCTAGCTGGTAATATACAGAATGTACCTCTTAAGCAACTCACTGGATATGAAAGAATACAAACTGAGCAGGAGAAACTAGTTGAGCAGAAAGAAGAACTTACACGTCAACAGGATGAAATAGAAACTAGATCTGCTACAGTGGCTACACCTCCTCCCCCTACAGCAGAAGAGCTACAGGCTATGGCTGCTAGTCAGGGTAAGTTGAAGGCTGCCTCAAAACTGTTTATCTCTGGCACCACTCCTACAGAGCGTGCTGATGAGCCTACACATGTTAGAAACTCTAGAGAGTTCTTGAATAACGCTAAGAACTTTAACAATAGAAATAATCTTGCAGCCATCCTTGTTACACCAAACCAGGAAGCAGGATTGGGACTTAGTGGAATCACTGCATTGCAATATGGTCCAGAAGATTCTAGCAATGCTACAAACATAGAAACTGGTCTTGTTCTGCAAGTGTTTGTAGAACAGGAGAATGGTAAGACATTCTTTGTAGATAAAAATGGTGAGCGTATTGGTGAGGTGAATGGTCAACCTGTTGATATACAGCGTGTTATATTCCAACCCATGCCCACCACTGATCTTTACTTTGCTACCAAAGATAAGGACGGTAAACCTATTCCTAGATTCAGAGCTGACCAACTAGCTGAAGCTGAAGCAGCTTCTAAAGCCTGGGGTACAAAGAGAGCTGAGCTATTTAACAATCCTGCATTCCCTCTAAAGGCATATCGCTTCTCTATATCTAGAGGTGTTGCCATCATGAATGTTGTAGATGGTAAGTATGAGAGAAACCAGGTGGGTGGCATTCTTATCCCTGAAGAAAGGATTGCTACACAAGAAGGACTTTTGAAGGTCGTTACAGATGGTAGCGTTGTGCACAATGGAGAGAACATTAAGTTTAACAATGGTCTCACTGTATTGCAATATGGAGACACCCTTCAGATTGTAAACAATAACAAGCTGGGGGCTAATAAAGCCAAGGCTGTCTACATGGCTATTAAGACCATGATGGATAAGTTCCAGCAAACCAAGAAGTTAGATGTAAATCTAGCCAACTATATTCAGAACGTATTGTATTGGAGAAAGACTCCTACCACCACTGGTAACCAGATATTCATCAATACAAACACAGGTGAGATATCTTTAGGTGGTAAGAACTACACTCCTGCAGATCTCGTTAGTAAAGAATCTGAGATAGTAGATCAGCTCAAAGAAGCTTTCCACACCGTTAACAACACCACTCTAAGAAACAAGTTCTACGAACCCTTCTATGAGTATAAGGTGGAAGGTGATAAACTCGTGGAAGTAGAATGGGATAACTACCAATCCTACCTCCTGAGCAAGAAGGGTAGAAGTGCTGATCAAACACCTCTTGTTACATCTGTAGCTAAACCAGATCCTAATGGTTTCACATACTCATTTAGGCAGAAATATGCTACACTCATTGACTTTGAACTGCCTATAATTCAGGCTCCTAAGCCTGCTCCTGTTGCTCAGAAAGCTGCAACTGAGGGTGTTCCTATGATTGGTGAGTTTGAAATGAATGGTGAAACTGTAAACACCTTTAATGGTTTCAATGCTGGACCTATACAGTTCAAGGGTAGAATTACAGATGGTAGAATAGATATAACAGATAAGGATATTGTTGAGAACAAGACAGTGATTGAAACTGCTAAGAACGGAAAGATTATAAACGAAGCTATCATTCCTGCATTAAAGGACGGTGGTATATTTGATCCCTCAGCTGATGACATTGAGCTAGTTAAAACGTTCATAGCTGGTAAGTTAATTAAGGAGTTACAAACTCTTCAACAAGCAGCTCCTGCTCCTACAGCAGCTCCTGTTTCTGATGCAAGAGCTGATATAGAAAGAAGAAGAAATGAGGAGTTAGATGAGAATCTTAGAATGAGAGAAACTCTTGCAGAAGATAAAGATATAAGTGATGAAGACTATCAAAAAGTTGTAGCAAGACAACAAGCAAATGCTAGTAAAATTGAGGATAGATATGATGCAGAGTATGTAGATGCTGTTAAAAAGGGAGAGTTGACACGAGAGCAAGCTATGCAAGCTCTTGAGGAAGTTGGTAGAAAAGGTTTAAAAGCTTATAAAGAACTAGCTGCTTTAGAAGGAGCTAAACCTACAACAGAAACATACAACCCCGCAGATACTGGTGCTCCTCAAGATGAATACATGAGAGTGGGTGTGGAAGAGGCTGGTGTAGAAAGACTTACAGACGCACAGATAGAGCTATTCAAAAACTGGGCTGCAGAGAATGTTCCTGGTATTCCTTTTGAAGTGCTTGATAATCTGGTGAATACATATGACAATGAGAAGGCTTGGGGTGTGTTTGAGAATGGCGTAGCTAAGTTCTATAAGGGTGCTCCAGGCACTACGCCTTACCACGAGATATTTGAGGGTATATGGAAAGGATTCCTCACCCCTGAACAAAGACAACTTATTCTGGATGAGTTCAGAGCTAAGTCTGGACAGTTCATCGATAGAGCTTCTGGCAAAAAGATTGCATATGAGGATGCTACAGATCAACAAGCTAAGGAAAGAATAGCTGATGACTTTGGTGCATTCAGAATGGGTAAGCTCCCTGCACGTACACTAGGAGAAAGAATCACTAAGTTCTTTAGACAGATTATAGAGTTCTTCAAATCCTTCGTACAGAAACCTTCTATGAAGGAAGGATTGTTCAAGGCTATTGATGCTGGTAAGTTTAAAGACCTTACACTCCCAGCTTCTATAGCTGCTGCTACGCCTGAATACATGCGTATTCCTGGACTGACAGAAACACAAGCTTACGAGTTTACAGAAGATATGACCGCTCGTGCTGCTCAATACATCTTTGGAGATAACAAAAAGTCTCTATATGATATTAAAGAGATTACCAGCAAAGAGATATTTGATAAGATTAAAGATGCTTACACACAAGAAAATAAGTATCAAAAGCTTGGAGATCAACGCTTTAACCAATTGGTTACAAGAACCAAAGAGAAGCTTCGCACCTTAGGTATCAACTTCAATGAAGAGGATACTATTGATATAAATGATGAGAACACAACTAGAGTGGATTATGCTCCTGAACCATTCTCTACAGATTGGAAGAAGACTTCTCCTTTTGCCATCAAGTTTGTGGCAGCCACACTTCCTCAAGTGGAACCTACAAACCAGAAGGATTCGTCCTCTCTATCTCTTCCCAAGCGCATTCTTTCTAGTATCAAAGGTTACAAGCTGTCAAGTTTTGGTAGGGTGTTTAACACTCTAATGGACAAACTATCTAATACAACAGACATTGATTTGTTGGATAGAAAACTGTCTGACCTAGCCAAAGCTGATGCTACATATGTTCGTTTCTTCCAGCGTGTGGGTGGTGACCTTTCTACAGGAACTGTTCCTTTTGCCAACTTTAAAAATGAGGACTGGAGACTGTTTATCAACTTCTTCCAGACGTTCACTAAACAAAGACCTGACGCTATAATACAATATGTTGATGGATCTAGTGTATATACAGCTCCTGCTAATCAGTTTACAAGTAGTAAACTTTTACAAAGCGAGTGGTTTGAGAATATGAAGATGTTGGCTGATGATCCTAAATCCATCATCAGAAAAAATAAGCTTGAGAAAGTTTACCAAGTGGATAGAACAAAGCTCCCCACTGCTGTTCCTAAGGAACCTAAAGCAATGGTGGATTTCCTTACCAACATGGGTGTAGGCTTTCCTCTTAGTGCATATGTATCTCTTAAACCTTCACAACAGGAAGAGTTTGCTAAAGCTGTATCTGGTATTTACACCTATATACAGAAAACTCCAGACATTGGAAGTCTGACAAGCAAGACACTTGGCATCAATCCCCAGCTGTCTAAGCTTTCAAATCTATATATTGCTGCAACCAATCCTAGCCAGGATAGCACCTACTTTGGTGTTGAGAATCAACGCCTTCAGTCTTATGCTGATAACAACGTTCCATCTGTTATGGAGAACGAGTTTAACAGTGCAGACACTGTAGAGAAATTAAAAGAACTGAGACCTGAGCTTAACGATGTGTTCTCTAAGAATAGTATTGTCCTTAAGAAAGGAGGGCTGTTCTACAATAAGGAGGGTAAGAGATTTAAGCTGTTGAAGATTGGAACTATCCAGGGAACAAAGGTACTGGAAACAGATAAGGGCACTACAACAAGTAGACTAACACTTGGTAGTAGGTTTACACAAGAGATTAATGAGAACATTGAAGGTGTTTACCATATCCTTGTACCTGCTGATTCTTCCACAGAGTGGACCATCAATCTAGGTAACAACATCACCTTTGAGGATATTGTGGGTGGCAGAGCAACCAACAAGATCAAGAGTATATTTAAGGGATACCTGCAGGATGAGATAGCTCTAGCCTTGGATGCAAGTAATAGAAAACAGATTAGAAATGTAGGAAGCAAAGCTGGAGAGTTACGTTTCTTTAAGGAAATGCTTAATGAAACTGACTTGAGAGAAATCAACAACCTAATTGCTACAGGCGCTACACAGGAACAAATCAATAACTATATTGACGAGAACCTTGATAGCATCACTGGTTCTGTGGTTGACTTCATCAATACAACTGCCGCTGAGACAAAACAACTACTTCTAAGTAATAACCAAGTTCTACAAGTGTCTGAGAATGAGTACACTTATCCATTATTACAGAGTGAGTTTGCTAATGAAAATAACATAAACAAGTTTAACGTGTCTGAGGATGATTTGAACAATATCCTGAGATTTGTAAATACCAACTATGTTATTAGCAATATAGAACTTCACAAGCTCATCTTTGGTGACCCATATGAGTTTAAGATTAAGGATGGTAAACTTGATGAGACCAAGCGTGTTAAGAGCTTCCTGTCTCCTCGTAGAACTACATTCGATAGTCCTGCTTACAATAGCTTCCTTAATAAGGAATACAACATGGCTGGTGATGTTCAACTCACTCCTGACGATCCTGGATATCATTTGTTCAAACCATTTGCAAACACTGTCACACTTTCTGACATAGAGGTGTCTAGTGAGCTCTATCCAGAAATCAATGAGGCAGATGCTGCATCTTTTTTAATGGATAACACTTACAAAGAGGTGAAGCTTAAGAATGGTCAATGGACCACGGAGGCTGATAACTGGCACAACTGGCAAATGGCATACACAAGAAACAAGCTGGCTGCCATGGGTGAGTATGTTTATACCAATCCTAGATTACAAAAAGCTGATAATGAACTTATTAGCAAACCTGAGCCTGTGTTTGTAACAGAGGTGCTCAAGCCTATTGTGTCTGGTGTAAAGGCTGGTGAGACAAAGATTGACAACGTACTTGACAAGTTCTCTCAGATGCCTCTCTATTATAAAACAGTTGAGGGAAGAGCTCTTGAGAAACTCTACATCAAAATGTGGAAAGAGAAGATTGACTATGCAGTGTTTCAGAGCGGTAGAAAGGTGGGAGCTACAAGTCTTAACAAGTTGTATAATGAGGAAGGAGCTATAAATGAACAACCATTCACTGGCACCATAAAGGTGGCTTGGAAGTCTTATGGTATTCAAGTGGAGAATTCATACGAGAATCCTAAGGATCAAACCCGTGGTTCTCAGATGACAAAACTCTCTAGCCTTGACTTATTTAATGATGGAGAAGCTACTCCTAAAGCTAAGAGAGCCTACGAACGTAACTTAAGAGCTCTCAATGCCCTTCATACAAACGCTTACAATGCTCTTCTGAACAGACTTGGATTGGAAGATTTAGGAGAGGGAAGTGGATTCCGTCTTGTAAACCCAGCAGCTATACAGGAAAACCTTAAGTATGAAATGCTTAGAAGGGAAATGGCTGAGAATGCTAAAGACACCATTAAGCTGGATGAGAATGGTCAGTTCCCAATTCCTTTCGAGGCATCTCCTGCCTACAGACAGATTAAGGACATTCTGTTCTCTATGGTGAACAAGGCTCTCGTTAGCCCCAAGATGAATGGTGTGTCTGCTGTACAGGTGCCTGTAACAGGATGGGAGAAAGAAAATAGAAAACCAGGTAGTCCTAGCAATACACTTAAGTTCTATACCAAAGAAGACCCATACATGGAGGTATTTCTACCCCACTGGTTCAGAGGTAAGTTTAGTAGAAAGAAGTTCCCTAACGATGAAGCTATTCTTAAATACCTGAACAGCACAGAAGAGGGTAAGAAAATCCTGACAGGTATAGGCTTCCGTATTCCTACACAGTCCATGTCTTCTATTGAGGTGTTCCGTGTGAAAGGATTTCTGCCTCAGTCTATGGGAGCTACAATTGTTGTACCTTCTGAGGTGACAGCAAAAGCTGGTTCTGACTTTGACATAGATAAAATGAGCACCTATCTCAGATCTACATATATAGACAAGAACGGTGATATTAAGCTGGTTAAGTTTGATGGTTCAGAACCAGGCACAAAAGAGTTCTTTGCTAACGTGTTTGATGAGATGCTTGAGAAGAAGAAGGTGAACAAAGCTGAGCTTCTAGAAGCTACACAGATTTTATCATATGGGCTAGAAGATCCAAAGAACCTCCTAGATAAATACTCAAACCTACTGGATGTTCTTCTGGCGGATGAGACAAACTCTGAAGCATTTGAAGAGAAGGTGATAGAGCAACTTGAAGAACTTGGAGACGAGAATCTACAGGCTAAGCTTAAAGACAAGTTTGTAGAAGATATGTTCAGACGCTCTTTGGAGAACGAATACTATGATTCTTTGGAGGCTATGATTACGCTTCCTGAGAACTTTAATCGTCTGGTTTCTCCTGTAGATGATGCAGGACTTTCTAAGATTGCTACACAGTTGGATAAACTAAGGGGTCAGGATGAGACCACTATTCCTAATAGGTTGCTCAACCGCACATACATGACTTCTCTTAGAAACTCCTTTGTAGCAGCTAAGAAGTGGATAGGTATTGCTGCTGTAAATATTACAGGTCACTCACTTACACAGAAGACCAAGGTGTATATTGACCCTGCTAGAATAGAGGCATTGCCTGACTTTGATAAAAAGATACTTGGTGATGGTAAGATACAACTTCCCCATAACACAGTGGAAGTTGATGGTAAACAGTACATTTCCATTTCTGGAAAGATGACTGCAGATAATAAACAGCACATCTCTGATAGACTCTCTGGATATGCTACATCTTTTGTGGACGTAGCTAAAGATCCTTACATCATGAAGATTATTGGATCTGAATCTGTGGTGAGCACATTCATGTTCTTGGAAAGAGCGGGTGTTGGAGAAAATGCTATCTGGTTCCTAAACCAACCCATCATTAGAGAATACCTAAGCTATCTAGATAGTATTGGTAGAAAAGGATTGTTTGGAAAAGATCCTATAGACTATATTAAAAATAGGTTCCCAACTTCTAGAAAAACAACTCAGTTTGATATTAACAAGCTGGAGGATAACATTAGAAAGTATTCTATTGAAGAGTCTGATAATGATTATAATGCTGAACAACAAGCTATATTCAATGAGTTTCTGAAGTATGCTAAGATGGCTGAATACAACTTCAAGCTCACTCAGGCTATCAATTATGACACTACCAAGTTCAGAAACAGTGATGAGTTTAGCAGAAAGCAAAGCAGAACCAACTTGGCTAGAGAAAAGAACATCTTCTCTTCTGTTGATAAGATATTAAATTCTTCTTTTATAGGTGACCAGGCTCAGTTTATTGATAAGGCCATGTCTTCCTTGGGAGAGATTGTTAAGACAGAAAAGGATGACTTCACTATCATTACAGGAGACGTGATAAAGCCTTATGAAGAGAACGAGTTTATGAGTGCTGAAGACTTTAGCAAGGTGGCTGCTAAAGTGAAAGCATCTTTCCTTGACTTTGTGATACAGACTCAAAGCGACCTGAATACAGAAATCAAAGCTCTAGTTGTAGATAATACATCTGTGGCTGATCAGCTAGCTCAGGCTAAGAAGAGACATCCTGAGATGAAGATTCTCAACGAGTTACAGGTAGTGAGCTCTGACAGAATTGAGGGTGGCTCAAAGAGCATCAGACTTAGAGCTAATCTGAGGGATGCCTTTGATACAGACATGTATACAGATATGATGAGAGAACTGAAGGTGGTAGAACCAGAGCTTTATAACGGTCTTCTGAAGATCGCTCTGCTCCAAGGAACCTACCAATCCTCTATATCCATTAGAAACATCATGCCTATTGAGGACTTTGCTCCGCTGGTTAAGAAGGTGATTGATCCTCTGTCATCTACGGAAGATATCAAGAGCTTCTCTACAAGTGGCGTTTTTTACAGAAACAATTGGAAGGACAATACAATTGTGCCCACTGTACAACCTAAGTTCTTTGTGGCAACATACAAAGATCCATTCTCAGGAGAAAGAATAGAACTAGATCCTCTTGAGGATGCTGAAACAGGTGATTTGATTTATAGATATCAGTCTCCTTCTTTCCCCGCATTTGAGATTACAAAAGACTTTATCATCGAGGAAACTGATCGTAAGATATTGTTAATCAATGAGAACTACAACTCATCTGATGTAAAATATGACTTTATTAAAGTTCCTCGCATTGTAACAGATAAGAAAACTGGTGAGAGAATTGATATGTTAACAGGATTAACAGTTACTCCTGCAACGTTTGCCAGAAGAAGAGCTCAGGGTGATTTGTCCCAAAGAGATGTGTTTGGCTATCAGAAAGTGAAATATATCAACGGTGAACCATTAGTCACTGCTAAAGGAGAACATGTTTACAAATTAGTAAACTTGTATGGAGATGGTCAGCTTGTATCTGAATACTATCTTGACAATAGAAGATCTGTTATCAATAACGGTACAGTGCAAATTGAGAAAGAAATTCCTGATGCTGACCTAATCAAATTCTTTGGTCCAAAGGTTGTAGCTGAAGAAACTGTTGTACCTTCACAACCTTCTGTAACAGTTGGTAAAGTACAAAGACCTTTACCTGGAGTTGAGAATATTCCAAATTCAGGACTAACTGTTGAGCAAGGAAATCAGTTCATTGATTTGTTACAACCTCAAATACAAAAACAGGCTTATGTTGAAAACAAGGCCAGAACAGCAAACATGATGTTTAGCTTTGGACTTAGATGGGCCAGAAATGTTCCCAACTCTACAGAAAAGTCTGAACAAGCTAAAAATTTAGGACAGCCTAGACCTGATAGAAAACAAATAAAATCCAAGGAAGGGGTTACGTATGGTTACTATTTAACAGACCAAAACAATAATCCTCTTCCTCCTATGGAAGAACTACAACCCATTATGGATTTTATACAATCTAAGTTAGGTATTGATATGTCTGACTATGATGCTATGTTAGGAAACATTTATGACAAGACATCCTTCATACATCAACATAGAGACACGACAGAAAGTGTAACCGCTGGGGGCTATCCTGTAATTGTAATAAATCTTGGTGCTGATGGTAATCTCGAGTATGATGAAAACATTAAATCAACTTATGCATCTTACGAAAAATCTGGGCAATTGAATCTTACAAATGGTGGTATTTATGCCTTTGGTGTAGATGGTACAAGTAGGTTTACATTCCATCATAGAATTGGTTCTGGTCTTCAGTCAGCAAACCCATTGAAACCTATTACTCTTCCTGATGGTCAAGTTCTTAGAAACTATAGAATAACTCTTACGTTTAGAAGAGCTTCTAATCTTGAGCCAGGGATGCCTGCAAAACCAAACAGAACATCCACTGAAGTTTCTGGACCTACAAAAGTTAGCACACCTTCTGGAAAGCTGAAACTCAGGGATGGTAATGAATACGCAATATCAGATATAAACGCACAACTGTTAGAGAAGATAGGGTATACACCTAAAGAAATTGGTAAACTTTTAAAAGCAATCTGTTAATGGCCACTTGTCCAAATAAGAACCTCGACTCTTGGAAAGACCTTGTAGCTTCTAAAGGAGAAGACATTGCACACTATCTGTGGGATAAGTATGATGGCAATGTTCCTGCAGATGCTGTTGTAAGTGATCCTGATTCTCCTATAGCATCCCCCCAAACCATTGCGCTCATTAAGGACTTCCTTAAGCGTGCAGGTGTGGATATCAAGGTGTTACAACAGATTCAGGTGAATGGTGTAAAGAAAGATGCTACAGGTGCTGCTCTACTAATGCAAAGATTGATACAGGTAGTAGAAGGTAAAGAGGTTGAAGCACTTCCTGAAGAAGCAATGCACTTTGCTGTGGCTATTATTAAACAGACCAACCCAGCCCTGTACAGAAAGCTTCTAAATGAAATCAACAACTATCGCATTCTAAAGGATGTATTTGCCACCTATGGTCAAGATCCTGACTACCAGATAAATGGTAAACCTGATGTCCTCAAACTGAAAGAAGAAGCTATTGCTAAGGTGTTAGCACAGGTGCTGATTAATAAGAATGAGGGCAGTATGGAAACTGCTGAGAAAGTGGCTAGTGTAGAAAGCTGGTGGCAGCAGATTGTTGAATGGTTCAAGAATCTATTTGCTAAGAATGGATTTGACCAGCTTGCAATAGACATCATGTCTGGTAAGGAGATTGGTACAGCTGAAGATATCAGAGAGGCTGAAGATACCATCCTTTTCCAAAAGAATCCTCAACAGATTGTGTTTGATAGGATTAAGGAGATAGCTAGCAAGATTGAGAAGAAGAATGATGGTTATTATATTGACGGTAAGAAGATCAATCGTAGGGTGACAGATCTTGTAAAAGATTGGTACACAAGAAGATTCAATGATAAAGACCTCACAAAGAGTGAGTTTGCAAAAGCTGTAGATGATCTAAAGCGTGAGAAAGGTACAGCTGGACACGCTGATCTAGAAAACATCTTTAAGGTGTTTATAGATGAGAATGGCTATCTAAGAGAAACTCCTTTGGATGATTCTACATACGTCTCTCAGATTAATCCTAATAATAAGGATATGTACAACCTCCTGAAGGAGAATATGAGAGTTAGACTTAACTCCTTCCCTCAGGGTACAAGATTCATGTCTGAGGTGACAGTGTATGATGCTAAACGTGGACTAGCTGGTACAATAGACTTCCTAGCTATCACGCCCACTGGTGAGACTAGTGTACTTGACTGGAAGTTCATGGACCTGAATGTAGACAAATATCTACTTCAAGGTAGACGTCCTGATGTTCCTTGGTATAAGGTGAACGCATGGCGTACACAGATGGAACAGTACAAACTGATGCTGCAGAATGTTTATGGTATAAAACCAGAAAAATTCAAGCAGACCAGGATGATTCCTATACAGACCACCTACTCTCAAGGAAACGCAAAGCTTAACCTTATGCCTCAGCTCCTGAGTATTAAGATAGGAGATGTGGATGTTAAGAATATTGAGGACGATTATTTACTGCCTGTAGGACTAGAGGGTGAGAAAACTGGTAACAAAAAGATTGATGCATTGATTGAAAAACTCAATGCTGTATACCAGAAGTTTGCTGATAAGAAGGTGCTTCCTTCTGAAAGACTTAGTAAGGCTGAGCAACTTAATGAGCTATTTACAGCTATCAGACAGTTACAAATCAAGGGTAATCTAAAGCCTTTGCTTAGACAATCTAAGATATTGAACAAGCAGATTGAAAAGACTATTGAGATATACAAAACCAAGTTTGCTGGTCAAGATCCGTCACAGTTTAGTCAGAAAGAAATAAATGACTTTGCTGAAGAATTGCAGACAGCTCAAGATGCACTTAATACATATGTAAGCTTAGACGTAGATTTATCCTCTTTATTCACTGGAAAGTTATCAGAAGAGGATGCAAAACTAGAAGCAGATCTGGTTAAAACATCTAATGATGCAAGAAAGTTACAGTTGTCACTGAGTGATATATTAGATGATTACACCTCTGAAATTATTGCAAAGAGTGAGGGTGTAGAAGGATTGTTATCTCCTGAAAAGATAGTGAAGGGTATTACCAGCTGGTTTTCCTCTACAGCCACTATACAGCTCAAGGGTATAGAGCTGTTGTACAAGAAGGCCAACAAGGCATTTGGGTTTGCAGGTTTTGATACACAACAAGAGAACAGAAAACTGTTAACTCTGAAGGATGCTTATGATAAGTGGGCAGCTAGCAAGTCTCTTACAAAGAAAAACTACTTTGATATAATCAAGAAGAAGGATAAGAATGAACTTATCAATGAGTTTAACTCTGAGTTCTATTCCACCCTTAAGAGCAAAATACAAGATAAAGATAGTCAGTGGGTTAGAGATAATATTAACGTTGCTGAGTATAATGTGTTTCTTAAGGAGAAGCTAGAAGAGGAGCTAACTAGAGTAGATAATAAACATAGAGTGGGCACAGAGGCTGAAATAGCTAATGAGATAAAACGTGAGAAGGATCAGGCTAAAGCTTTGTATAACACGTCTACAACAGATAGTCCTGGATGGTTGCTCTACGACTTTGTAAAACTCTTCCCCAAACGTGAAGCCTGGGAATCTAATGAGTGGAAGACACTCAACAAGCCTGAGAACAAACCAGCCCTAGATTTCTATAATTACATCAGAGAGAAAAATGAAATGTACCGTGAACTTGGCTACATTGGAAGAGCTGAGGCACGCGTGTTCCTTCCGTTTGTAAGAAAAGGATTGGTGGAGAAGCTCATCACTGGTGGAAATACAAAGTTTGGAGAACAGTTCTTTAGAGATATATCTATTGACGAAGGTGATATTGGGTATGGTAAAATAGATCCTCTTACAGGTAAAGTTGTTGATACTATTCCTAAATACTTCACGTCTGAGGTGGAGGGAGACTTAAGCACAGACCTGTTTAGAAACATGTCTTTATATAATGAGGCTGCTATTAGATATCAATATATTAGCGAGATTGAAGATCAGGTGAGAGCTATTGTAGCTGTAGAACGCAACAAGAAAGCTATTGCTACATCTAGATTTGGTAGAACAGAGTATAAGGATGGTGTGTTGCAATATACTCCCAACAACAATGAGAACACTAAGCTTGTAGAGGATATGATGAAGGCCATCATCTATGGACAGAAATTCATAGAGAGTGAAACCTTTGACCAGCTTCTAGGTAAGATAGGTAACTGGGGAGGTGTACTAAACAAGAAACTAGGTACAAATATATTCCCAGATAATCTTAGTGGAAGACAACTGAGTGTAAACAAGATAATCAATCAGCTCAATAACAGCTTCCAACTTACCGCATTAGGATTTAACGTGCTTTCTGCAAGTTCAAACTTCTTTGGTGGTAACGCTCAGTCTATAATCAATGCTGGTAAATATTATACCAGAACAGATTATGCAAGCGCTGAGGCAATGTTATTCATCAACAAGATGGCTGGTGTGGCAGATGTGAAGAAGATGATTGGTGCACTGGATTACTTCCTTCCCTTGACAGAAAACTATAATAGAGATGTAGCTAATAGTCTGTCTCTTAGTAAGCTTAACCAACAGAATATACAGGATACCTTGATGTATCTCATGAGGAAGTCTGATAGAGCTGTACAAACAGCCAACTTCTATGCCTTCCTCAAGAACACCATTGTTCAGGATGGAGAAGTGATAAATGCTAGAGAATTCTTAAGAGCACAACCTAAATATGCTGACAGATATGCTGGCACTGTAGAACAAAGAAAAGCTCTTGATGAACAGTTTGAAGCTGATGTTAAAAAGCTTGTAGAAGAGAAAGGAGTGCTGAAGGTTGGACAAATAGTTGATAACGAGTTTGTTATACCTGGTGTAGATAGAAAGTCTGACAGTGTAATCAAGCTTAGAAGAACTGTACAACAGCTTACAAAAGATGCACTTGGTAACCTGTCTGAGGATGACCTTAGAAAGATTAACATGAACATCTATGGTAAGTCATTCATGGTGTTCAAGAACTGGATACCACGTCTAGTAGATGTGCGTCTGGGTAATATCAAATACAACTCTGCTACAGATGCTTATGAGTGGGGAAGGATGAGAATGATCTTCCGTATTCTTTCTGAGGATTTATTGGGATCATTAGGTAATCTTCGTAACTCACTGATTGCTAATGAGAAGGGTGTAGCTTTCATGAGAGAGCTTTTTGAAAAGAAAAAAGCTGATTATGAAAAAGACACAGGTAAAACTCTTAATATGACAGAAACTGAGTTTCTGGATTTGGTTAGATCCAATATCAGAAACCAGGTGTATGATGTGATATTCCTCACAACAATGTTCATCCTTGTAGCTGGTCTTAAGGCAAACATGCCAGACGATGATGAGGACCCAGCTGTAAAGGCACAATATAGATTTGTAGTGAAGATGTTTGATAAGTTTAAGGATGAACTTTCTTATTTCTATGATCCTACCAGTGCTTTTGATCTAATATCCAAGGGTACGTTCCCAGCAATAGGTCTTGTAGAAAACTTTATAAAGGGTACTAAGAACTTCTTCATAGAGAACTGGGCCCTAGCTACAGGAGATGAGGAACTGGCTGAAGATA
>Ga0315901_10004030_pt1 | contig 18597 bp, 18 predicted proteins | sample LakEriMetagenome_10_FD_203761 | JGI IMG/M metagenome (GOLD analysis project Ga0315901, IMG submission 203761) | Freshwater fungal communities from buoy surface, Lake Erie, Ohio, United States - Buoy 2 MA116 | ecosystem: Environmental > Aquatic > Freshwater > Lake | place: USA: Lake Erie, Ohio...
CTCGTGAAAACGAGCCTCGCATGTCTGATTCGTATCCAAACACGCTCAATGACGAGGATTTACTACTAATTCTGGAAGCACAGAATATCGGTGAAGTCTATAAATCTGGAGTAGAAAAAACTGAATTGATGAATCTTTCTGGGCTTGATTTAACTAAGCTTAGTTATAAATATATGAAAAATTTTGTTGGGGCTAATTTAATAGCGACAAAATTTGATGGCATTAACGTCGGAGATTTACTTTTTAGAGGAGCTTCCTTACACTACGCCCAGTTCGTGTCAGCAGAAATACCCAGAGCTAATTTTTTGCGCACGAAAATGTCTTATATAAATTTCTATGGAGCTAATTTAACCCAATCACAATTTATTGGAGCTGTTTCTGATAAAGCTCACTTCCATTACGCAAACCTCTCAGAGACTGATTTTAACGAAACAGTGTTTAAGCAGTCAGATTTTTCTAATTGTAAAATGGATTTTTCGTCGGCGCGTAATTCATATTTTGAAGGATCGGATTTTAGAGATGCTAGTTTAATAGGAGTTAGCTTCCGCAACTCAAATCTAAAAGGCGTAAGCTTTGTAAACGCTGATTTAAGGGGAGCTAATTTTGAGAATTGTGATTTAGAAGGTTCTAGTTTTGAAGGAGCTGATATCGAACTTGCTAATTTCAAAAACGCAGATGTGACCAATGTAAATTTTAAAAATGTAAAAAATGCCACTCGAGCACAGCTTGAAGCCACAAGATTTTTGGTAAGTGCGTTCAATATTCCTCCAGGTCTCATCCCTGGCAAACAAAGCTGGCAAGAGCGGTATAGAGCACCTGTCGAAGCTTTTTAGCTAAACTTAGGATAAAAATCCATGCTCAGAAACATAATGCATAGCCTGCTGAGAAGAAGGCACAAACTCACTTACATTTAGGTTATTGACACAGTTATAAATTAATCTAAAAGCGTTTGGAAGCACTTGCAGACGATAATCGACAAAAAGATGATAAAGATGTTTATCATCAATAATCGAACTTAAAAAATTACGCCGACCAGCGATATCAAGACCCTCAAGCGCTGTAAAAACCTCTCTAATAGTGGCTTTGTTTATCTTCGGGATTTTAGAGAGAATCAAGCCACTAGTACCCAACAGCGTCAAAGGTAAGCCACTGGTAAACCCTAATTCTAAAAAATTAGGAAGTTCCAAATTAGCTATATCACTATGAGAACCGATGGGGAAGGATTCTTTTCTGATTATTTTTTTATCAGCGACTTGCACGAGCTGATGACTCGCACCGCCAGTATCGAGCACCAAAAAGTTTTTTTTAGTGGAGCCGATCTCATTAATCACAGCCCAAGCGGCATAGCTACACTCCTGATCTTCAGAAAAAACTCTAGGATCTTTAAAACCTCTCAGCTCCACTTGCTCCAAAAACTGCTTGCCACTCTCAAGAGGGTCTCTCATCGCGACTCTTACAGCCGCTGTCGCAAAAACTTTTACATCAGCAGGTTCTATTTCGTGCTCTTTTAAAAAAGGTAAGATTTGTTTATCAAGGCTCTCAAGAGCGACAGCAACTGAATGAGAATCCAGGTGACTATTTTTTAGATTTTTACCGAGAGAGCTCTGGTAGCGGGTGCTAAACGAACCATTTCTATGTAACTTAAAACTACCACTACCGATTTCTAGAACTGTGTAAGGGGTAGTAATTTTTTTATCCACGATAGAATTTTATCATATCGCTTAAACAATGATTAAAATTGGACTTCTGTGATTATTAGCTAGAACCAAATTAGGCTAAATATTTACCCGTATGCGAGTTTTTGGACTTAGCTAGCTCCTCCGGACTACCAGTAGCCACTATCTGACCGCCGCCATCACCGCCCTCTGGACCAAGATCAATAATATAATCAGCGTTTTTTATAACATCAAGATTATGTTCTATAACAAGCACGGTATTACCGCCATCCACAAGACGATTCAGCACTTCTAGCAGGTGCTGGACATCATACCAATGCAAGCCAGTAGTAGGCTCATCAAGCAGATAAATAGTCTTGCCTGTCGAACGGCGCGATAATTCAGTAGCGAGCTTGATACGCTGAGCCTCGCCTCCAGAAAGAGTCGTAGCCGCTTGCCCGATTTTTATATAATTTAGACCCACATCAAAAAGAGCCTGTAGTTTTTTTTGTGCTTGGGGAATAGAATCAAAAAACTCAAGAGCTTCTTCTACAGTCATCTCTAGGACTTCATAGATAGACTTACCTTTGAATTTTACTTCTAGAGTTTCTTGGTTATAGCGACGACCTTTACAAACTTCACATTTCACATAGACAGATGGTAAAAAATTCATCTCAATTTCAACCACACCAGCTCCGCCACAAGCCTCACAGCGACCGCCTTTTACATTAAAACTAAATCTCCCTGGGTTATAACCGCGAGCCTTAGCTTCAAGAGTCTGCGCGAAGACTTGGCGAATCGGATCAAAGACACCGACATAAGTAGCAGGATTAGAGCGAGGAGTTCTACCAATTGGGCTTTGGTCGATGACTATGACTTTATCAAGATGCTCAATACCTTTTATGGATTTTAGATCTTGCGGAAAAGGCATAGTATAGCCTAAGTTATGCATTAGAGCGGGTCTTAGTAAATCATTAACTAGAGAGCTTTTGCCAGAACCGCTAACACCTGTTACAGCGACAAACTTAGCAAGAGGGATTTTTAGATCAAGATTTTTTAGATTATTTCTACATGCTCCCTCAAGCTCAATAAACAAGCCGTTTCCAGCGCGCCTAGAGCGAGGCTGATTAATACTACGTCTTCCTGATAAAAAATCACCAGTAATAGATCTCGGTGAATTTTTTATATCTTCAAGCAAGCCGCTTGCCACAAGCTCTCCGCCATGCACGCCAGCAAGCGGTCCGATATCAATAATATAATCAGCTTTTAGCATAGTATCTTCATCATGCTCCACGACAAGCACCGTGTTACCTATATCTCTAAGATGCTCAAGTGTCGCCAGTAATCTATCGTTATCTCGTTGATGAAGACCAATAGACGGCTCATCTAAGACATAGAGCACGCCAGTAAGCGAAGAGCCGATTTGGGAAGCGAGGCGAATACGCTGAAACTCTCCTCCAGAAAGCGTCTTAGCGCTCCGAGCCAGATTAAGATACCCAAGCCCGACATCTTTTAGAAACTTTAGACGCAGAGATATTTCTAGTAAGACTTGGTGAGCGATTTGTTTGTGGTAAGAGTTGAGAAACTGCTCGAGAGCAGTAAAAAAATCATAAGCTTTATCAATAGACATCAAGCAGATTTCATGGATGTTTTTGTTTGAGATCCTGACAGCAAGTGATCTAGGCAAGAGCCTCGAGCCTTGACAAGATGGGCAATCCTTCTCGACCATATACTGCTCGACTTCAGCCTTCCAGCTATCTGAAGCTGATTCAGAATATCTTCGATCTAGTTGTTTGATAACACCTTCATAGTAAATGCGATAATCACCGTACCCCAGTGAGCCGTATTTTTTGGTGTCGATAGTTACACGCTTCTCGTCGTATCCATCAAAAATTATGTCTTGAATATGCTCAGGAAGCTGATCAAAAGGCGTATCCACAGAAAATTTCAGCTCGCGAGCAAGAGCCTCGAGCAGTGCTTTATAAAAAATATTATTAGTCTTTGCCCACGGAGCGATAGCACCCTCAGCTAGGCTTAAAGAAGGAACGGGTACAATTAAATCACGAGAAAACTCTTGCTCCATGCCGATTCCATTACAAGTTTGACAAGCTCCATGCGGACTATTAAAACTAAAATGCTTAGGATCCAGTTCTGGTAAGCTACCGTGACCATTTGGGCAAGCAAGCAATTCAGAAAACAAATGATCTTTTGCTTGGTCTAAATCATGCACTATGACGACACCTTCACCCTTAGTCAGCGCCAAAGCCACACTATCAGCGATTCTACTGCGAGCAGAGCTTTTGATGATAATTCGATCGATAACTAATTCGATATTGTGTTTTTTAGTTTTGGCGAGCTTGATTTCTTCATCTAGAGTATAAACCGTACCATTGACTCTTACCCTTAAAAACCCATCGGCACGCAGAGCCGAGAATAAATTTTGGTGCTCTCCTTTTTTGCCTTGTGCAAGCGGCGCCAGGACAAGAGCCTTAGTGCCATCTGATAGCGATAAGATTTGATCTAAGATTTGATCTATGGTCTGCGCCTCGACTTTAGCGTCGCACTCTGGACAATGAGGCGTGCCCACCCGAGCGAATAGCAAGCGTAAATGATCATAGATCTCGGTCACCGTGCCCACTGTAGAGCGCGGGTTATGAGATGCTGATTTTTGATCTATAGAAATCGCTGGACTTAAACCTTTTATTTCTTCGACATCAGGCTTATCTAGTTGCCCCAAAAACTGACGAGCATAAGCTGAAAGGCTCTCTACATACCGCCTCTGACCCTCAGCAAAAATCGTATCAAAAGCAAGAGAGCTTTTACCAGAGCCGCTCACACCAGTCATAACGACAAGTTTGTTTTTTGGAATTTTTAGATCTATGTTTTTTAGGTTATGCTGTTTTGCTCCGCGGACTTCAATCCAGCCATGCTCAATAGGCAAAGCCAAGTCAGATTTTTTTTCTTTATTTTTTGAACCAACCACGGGCATTTAATAATTATAGTCTATTTATCTAAGCTACCATAGAAGCAAGGCTAGGACTGGCTTTACCTGAGCTGATTTTATCAAAAGTCGAAACAACAGAATTTTTCAAGCTATCTACAAAATGAGCAAAAGATGGTTTATCAACTTGATTACTAGAATCAAAATTATATTCACCAATAGTATTAGATCTTGTCATAAAAATCCTACCGATGCCACTACCTGCAAAATACAAGTCTCTCAAGACAGGGTGATTACCGACTTGCTTAGAAATAATTTCACAGAGTGAGCCTACGATAAAAGAAATTCCGGATGCTGCGTAATTAAACTTACCTAAAGACCACTGCTTAGGCAAGACTTGGAAAATATCAATTAATAATTCACCAAAACCTTTTACGTAACCTGCAAACTTATCGCCCGCTCCGAACATCCATCCAAACACACCAAGAGTAGAAACCAATCCTCCCCAAGCTCCAACAGAACGCTCTGCGTTATGTCCGCTATAACCTTCTTTTTTAAACAAGCTTGTAATCGCCTTTGGTAATTCGGTTTTAAGCATATTAAAGTTTTCAGCAAAACTAGCAAACTCTTTTTTACCGCCGCCACCAATGATTTGAGGAATTTGATAAGCCGTAAAAGAAAGTCCCCTTAATAAGCCTTTATAGTTATAAGGCGCCAGTGCGGCAATAGCAAGCTCTCCGCCATAACCAAGTAATTGACAAAGATTTTTGTTTTTAAAACTATTATAGGCATTGAAAGCAGAATTAGTGCCCATCGAAAGCGACACAGAGTAATTAGCAAGCTTATTTAAAAGCTCAGAAACAATTTTATTATTCTTAAAGAAGAGTTGTAAAAAAGCAGTCGCACAATTCACCATAACGCCAGCGCAATTAACACCAAAATTAAATTTCTCAAAACCTTTTTGTTCACTCTTTGAATCATGCTTTTTTGGTACAGGTTCTATATGAATTTCTGGATTTTGATGTAAATTTTCTAATTCTGGAATATTTTTTTGTGAATTTAGAACTTCTATTTTTTCTTGAGCCAAGAGAGTTTCTTGGCCAGGTTTTGGTTTTTCGGCCAGTTTAGGTTCTTTTGGTTTAGTTTGCAGTTCAATCACAAATTACTTAATACTTAATAATTATTTTACTATTAATACATATTTATAAGTTGGTATTTTGAGACAAAAATGGCTTTAATATTAGATAATTAATGTAAAAAATAAGATTTTCCAGGATAATATTTAGATAAGATAGTGGATAATACCTATTATCCTTAAGTCATATTCGTCCATCTTTATCTGGCATAATTGAAATGTGATTTTTACACCTAAGAAAAATTCAATAAAAGAAGAGCTTATAAAAGCAGGCAAGTTTCTATATGGAAAAAATCTTCTACCCGCTACTAGTGGTAATTTATCTATTAAAGATCCGCTTAGCTCTTTAATTACCATAACTGTTTCTGGAAAATCAAAAGGCTCTTTAAATCTAAATGATTTTATTGAAATCGACCATGAGGCTAATATCATCGACCCGAAAGAAAAACGTCCCTCAGCTGAAACCCTCTTACACACACAAATCTATAAGTTTTACAAAAACGCAACAGTAGTTTTTCACACACATTCTATAAACGGCGTCATCATCTCAAGACTAGTCGGAGCAGGGCAAGTATTAGAACTAAAAAATTATGAACTACTAAAAGCTTTCCGCGGAGTGCAAACTCACGCTTACACAGAGCAAGTACCAGTGTTTGCTAATAACCAAAACATAAAACAACTAGCAAGCGAAGTAGAACAGTTTATGAATATTTATCCAGATATTCACGGTTATCTTATCGAAGGACACGGACTTTATACTTGGGGATCAAGTGTAGCAGAAGCGATGAGAAATATCGAAGCTTTTGAGGCGCTATTCCAGATGGAGATTACTCTTCGCCAGTTAAACTCATGAGTAAGTTAAAAATATTTTCGGCAGACAATCAAGTCCAGGAGTTTACCGAACCTGAGTCTATTGCCAGCCAGCTTGAAAAAATCAATATCCAGTTCCAAAGATGGAATCCAAAATATCTAGTTAGCAAAACCGCTACTCAAGAAGAAATTCTATTAGCTTACGATGAGCAAGTTACTCTAATCCAATCCCAGTACGGCTTCCAGAGTGTCGATGTTATTAACATGAATCCTGATTCTCCGCAAGAAACCCTAAATCAAATTCGCCAAAAGTTTCTTAGCGAGCACACACATAGCGATGACGAGGTGAGATATTTTATCGAAGGGCAAGGGCTTTTTTGTATCCACCACTCAAACACTGTCTATCAGATACTTTGCAAGGCTGGTGATTTTATTGCAGTGCCAGCTATGACAAAACACTGGTTTGACATGGGAGCCAAGCCTGATTTTAAATGTATTAGATTTTTTGGAGAGCCGAATGGCTGGGTTGCTCAATATACTGGGGACGATATCGCCCGCGCTTATCCTCTGATCGAAGAATTTACCAATGAATACCACCAAGCCTGAGATAAAAGCCATTCTTACTGATATAGAAGGAACTACCACCTCTATTGGGTTTGTGCATGAAGTTTTATTTCCGTATTCTAGTCGAGAGCTTGAAAACTTTATTTCATCGCGTGCTGATGAGCCCTATATAAATCAAATCATCTGGCAAGTACTTAATTACGGACCAGACGCCAACCTCTCAGAACCCAGTGCCTGTCAGGGTCCTAGAGCAAGCCTCAATGACGCTCAAATCAAACAAGCTACAGAAATTCTCAGGTACTGGATTAAACTTGATCTCAAGATCAAACCTCTAAAAGACTTACAGGGATTGATTTGGAGGACTGGCTACGAAACCGGAGCTTATCAAGGACACATATACCAAGACGCTTACGAAAAACTCTGCGCCTGGCACAATTCAGGTATCCCGCTCTATATCTACTCTTCAGGCTCAGTAACTGCTCAAAAACTTTTGTTTGGATTTACTCCTTACGGAGATCTTAATTATTTGTTTGCGGGAAATTTTGATACTAATATCGGGGCTAAAAAAGAAAAAGAATCTTATTACAAGATCGTCAATCAAATAAATTTGCCAGCTGAAAATATTTTATTTCTCAGCGATATAACAGCAGAGCTAGACGCCGCTAGAGACACTGGTTTACAAACAGCGCATTTAGTAAGAGACGCCCAACCCAATCCACAAGCTTGGCATCTACAAGTAAAAGATTTTTTTGAACTAAATAAATCATACCCAGCCCTCTAAACTAGACCATCTCATCAAAGTTACTATCTAAACCTGGATAAGCTTCAAATTCATAAGTCACTTTACCAATAAACTTAGATTTTTTTGCATCGTCTGCTCTATTAGCTTTAGAATCAACTAAGCGTTTTCTTGACTCTTCGATTTGATTCTTCAAACTATTTTTAATTTTGTTTTGTTGGATTTTAGATCCTGCTTGCCAATCTAAAACATCTTTATCGATACTTACTTGTGAATCTGTCCCCAAACTTGGTGCCGCCGTTTCTTTTAGGTCTTGGGTTTCGTCCATATTATACGCTTTTTGCACGCCAAAATTGGTATAATCGAACGGCTTACCAATTCCCCCTGTATTTTCTATCATTGTTCTCTCTCCCCTGAACCTTATAAAACATGTTTGGATTAAGGCTAGGTTAAGGGACCTGATCTTATTAAAAATCCTTATACACGATAGATTTTAATGGGATAATATTCATATGGATAAGAATAAAATAACTAATGTTTGGCAAGAAAAATCAGCTAAAATCCAAATCTTATTTATTAGTGTTTTGTTGGTGATTATCGCAATTCTGGCGCTTTATTTTTTAAGAGATTTGATTACTATTTTTATGTTTGCGCTACTGATAAATTATCTTTTAAACAAGCCTGTTAATTTTATTTATCGTTTTTTAAAATTCAAGGCGCTAATAATTTTTATTGCTTTGATTTCTATATTGTTTTTTTTCATCAACCTCGGCAATTACTTATATCCACTGGTCTTAGAGCAAATCAATATTTTACAGACTAACTTACCACTTATAGAATCTAATCTCGATCATATCTCGCTAAGATTGTTTGGAACCAATACTAATGATCTTATTAATTATTATATAAATGTAGTTAGCGGTAAAATCAATTACCAAAATTTCACTGCTCTACTAAGTGCTCTGCTATTGAGTTCTATCACTATTCTTACGACTTTTATAATCACTATGATTACAAGTTTTTATTTATTACTTGATGGAGACAAGGTCTGGGTGCTGTTCACAAGGCTTTTTCACAAGGACGCTAGACCTCAATTAGAATTAATAAAAGAGCGAATCGACACAAATCTAAACGCTCTAGTGCTTGGTCAGTTTAAGATCGCTTGCCTAACGGCTTTTGTGATGTTTAGTACTTATTTGATAATCGGCAATAAATATGCTATTTTACTTGGCGCTCTCCAGATGCTGGAATTCATTCCAGTTTTTGGGACTTGGATCGCTATAATTCCAAGTTTGATTTTGATAGCGGCTACAAGCGGCACAGATAGTGCGATGTTAGCTCTAACAGTGTACTTAATCTATACTCAAATTATTCGCGATCATATTATCGCTCCGAGGGTCATCGGCAAAGCGTTTGGAGTGCATCCGTTAGCTGTGATTTTTGGACTTTTGATCGGCATTAAGATTTTTGGTTTGGTTGGGATTATTACCAGCTTACCTTTAATTGCCTTGATTAGTGCTTGCCTAGCGGTTTTGGCAAGGCAGGAGTGAAACCTAAAAACAAAAACAAGGGAAATCACCTATTGTCTTTTCAATCGAAACTATATCAAAATAAATAAATTCAACATGATTTATGGGTCCAGTTACTAATGAAACTAAAAATCAAAATATCGTTATTGGATTACCAACAGAATTGGGCTTAAAGCCAAATGAATATTTACCAAAACTAAGAAATCTATATAATGCAAACTCAAGAGGTTTACTTGAGAGACTTTCTGATCAAGAACTAGCAAATGGAGTATTAAGAAGAATTCCGTTTTTTAGATTTTTTGATACCGCTGTTCAATATCAACCAGAAGCTCTACAAATCGCCCAAGATACTAATAATGGCATAGTGGGCTTTTTTGGATCACCTGCAAATTTACCTTTAAAACTTTTTAATTTATATATTCAACGTCGCATGAAAAAAGAAGAAATCGATAGAATACCAGGACTAAGACAGGCTATGGAAGATACTAGTACACAAGTCTACATTAATACAACTTTATGCGTAGATAAAAATTATAGAAAACAGGGTATCGCAAAATCTCTAAAAACAAGAGCAGAAGAAGGACTGAAGAAAAAACATTCACAATTACCTGCGCGCCAATCACCAAAAATTATTTTACTTACCATGCACGAAACTAATAATAAAGCTTCATCAGCTACCCAAGATTCACTTGGTTATCACAAACTATTTGATTATAAATATCCTTGGCCCTTTAAATTAAGTTTTTCGGCTCGCGTGAAAGTTATTTAGAAGTTTTATTTTTAGCAGAATTTTTAAAATTCTTAGCAAACTTAGAAATTAGCTCTGGACTAAACTCAAAACCCTCCTCATGAAAGGCTTCACCAAATTCATTTCGCTCACCTCCGCCACCCGGCGCCACATGGCAAAGCCCGCATTTGGCAAGCTCTGGTCTGGCTTGAGGATGAGCCTTGTATTTCTTGAGGTATTCAGGAAAAGCTTGCACGCTTAAGGCTTGGACAAGAGCAAAAAACAAAATTAGTTTCATGGTTTAATTATGCATAGGGGTCACGGACTTCGTCAATTTTTCAATGTGCTTGACTAGTTCAGGTCTAGTATCATCAGTTTCATTAGGATTCGGTAAATTAACACCCATATACAGGGCAAAAGCCTCACATAAATATTCTTTTAAAGCTAAATTATAACTATCCTTAGCTTCATTATTTTTTATATTAGCTTCATAAATTTTCAAGTAGTTCGTAAATGGTCTTGAGTCTTGTTTTAAAATTTCTCTAGCCTCCCTTAACCAATCATCCAGAGTAAATGTTCTACCATCCGTTCCTTGGAAACTCACTGAATCTACGGTTGTAGGATTATCAATATATTTATTTATAACTGAGTGAAAGAATTCATGCAAAAATACATAAGCTTGATAATTTTTACGAACCTTTGCATCAAACTGAATAGATTCTATTTGCGGTGGTATCCCTGACATAAAGATTTTCGGTGAAGAATATAGCCCTACATAAAATTTACTTGGATGATCACTACCCATGGGAAATTCTTCTAAGGTTCGAAGTTCAGCACCAGATCCTAAGCTCCCTTCCGAATTATATTTGGGGACAAATATTTTTTTAGCGTAACTGAAATCAACTAGATTACAATCTGATAAATTTCTTATTGACGGTGGGATATTATTGTATAAATGATTCACTTCATCTTCAGTTAAAATAAATTCATTTCTTTGCGTGTCTTGTTTAAGTCTTGCATCACCTCTGCTAGAAGCATATAAAGATTCCAGTGTTGGGTTAGAGTGTGTTGCGAAATACAAAAGATTTGGCATCATATTAGCTGATGAACTATTATCGCTGTAACTTATTGGCTCTTGGTATTCTGAATTAGCTTTTTCAAAAACAAAAAATAATTCATCGCTATTTATTGATGCATCTGAATCTTGAACCTTAGCCGTGAGCGATATTCTATTTGCCTCTAATCCTGGCTCCCACGTTATCTTATTACCGGGAATAGAAACCACTCTCCCTTCAGAAAAACTTAAAACTTCTTTTAGTTTCAAACCTGGAATTTGTTCTAGATATATTTGTGATGCGTCTTGGTTCCAACCATTACTAGTAATTACTAAGCCACCAGGTTTTATTTGCTTATAAATATCTTTTAGATTAAATCCATAGTGATTATTTAATAAAACAATGTCTGCAAATGAATCTTTATCTTCTAATGTAAAATCTTTGGCAGATTCCTGGTAAAGATTTTCCAATCCAGCCCTTCTTAAAGTTTCTATGCTGTTTTGATCTGGATCTAGGTAAACGACTTTAGTAATTGAGCTCGGTAATTCTGATGATTTACAAGCATGAGTTCCACAGGCGGGATAATATAAAACTTGATTCTGCTTGCCTTCTGTGATGTGTGCTAAAAAAGCCTTAATACCTGAACTAAAAAAACTAACTTTATCATCATGAGCAGAAGTTACTTGCAGGGAAGGGGCACTTAATGACTGTCCTTGTAGCCTTGAGTAGCTATTCAATTGCTCCTCACGAGTTGTTCCATTATTAGACTGTGCATAACCAGGTCGGATAGGATTATAACCCCATGGAAAAAAGGAATTATTCATGAAATGATAATAACTTTGCACCAGTTAAATCGTAACACAGATTAATCTATTCGTCAATACCAGTAACTGGGCCGCACTTACCGCTTCCACAAATCCGAGATAATCCCCATGAAACCAATCGGTTAAAAGCTGAATCATTAAGGATAATCACATTGACTTTAAAAGCTTTCCCAAAATTGTGAGCCGAATAGTTTAATTATTCGGCTCATAATTAGGTGATATTTGAGCCGAATATTTGGTATAATTGGCTCATGAAATATAACTGGCAACTCAAAGATTGGCCTAATTTTAGCTATGATTCTAGAGCTATAGAGGGGTTGTTGCTGGAGTCTATTACTAAGATTTCTCTATTGACTGGTGGTCTGAATGAAGTGACTGATCAGAATAAATTAGAAACGATAATAAGGATAATGATTTCAGAAGCTCTAAAAAGTTCTGAGATCGAGGGTGAAATTTTAAATAAAGATGAGGTTTACTCTTCGGTTAAAAATCATTTAGGTATCAAACCTAGAGTAAAGGTCAAAGACAAAAAAGCGGATGCCATAAGTGAAATAATCGTTGATGCTTACAGAACTTATAACAAAGCACTAAGCAAAAAACAGCTTAACCATTGGCATAGTATTCTCTGTGCAGGTTCTAGATCCATAGTAATAGGTTCTTATCGAAAGCATAAGGAGCCAATGCAAGTGGTATCGGGTCATATTGGTAAGACTAAGATTCACTTTGAAGCTCCTCCAACTTCAAAAATTGAAAATGAAATGAAAAATTTTATAGACTGGTTTAACGCTACTGCTCTAGGAGGAACTAAGGAAATTAAAGCTGCTCCGCTTAGAGCGGCTATCGCACATTTGTATTTTGAATCGATTCATCCTTACGAGGATGGAAATGGAAGATTAGGAAGAATTATTGCAGAAAAAGCTTTATCGCAAACTATGGGTTTTCCTATTATGATTTGTCTATCTCAGGAGATTGAGTCGAACAAAAAACTTTATTACAAAGCATTAGAAAAAGCTCAAAAATCTAATGAGATAACTGAATGGTTGATTTATTTTTTAGAGCTTTTGATTTCATCTGTAGGAGCGACTCAGAAAATTTTAAATTTTATTCTAAATAAGTCGAAGTTTTTTGAATTACATAAAAATGAATTAAATTCAAGACAAGTAAAAGTTATAAATAGAATGTTTGAGGAAGGTCCTAGTGGATTTAAAGGTGGAATGAGTGCTTCAAAGTATTTAAAAATTACTAAATGCTCAAAAGCCACTGCTACAAGAGACCTTGCTGATTTGTTGAAGAAAAAAGTTTTCAAGAAACTAGCTTCTAGAGGTAGAAGTACTAGCTATACTCTAAATTTTTAGGTAATTCAAACTATAGAACTCAATATATTTTTTCATTCCATATTTTGCCTCCTCCAAACTCGAATAATTTCGTATGTAAATGTTCTCATATTTAATAGCCCTCCAAAACCCTTCTATGACCGTGACTAAAAGGCAAAAGCTATTTTTCATTCTCACATAAGTTATATCAGTTGACCATACTTGATTAGGTCTTATGATTTTTAATACTCTAACTTGCATGATTTTAATTTAATCTGGTTTTAATGCAATGGAATTATAGTTAAAATGATTTCTATCGACATTCATTAACTGACATTGCTTTCTTATGGAAAGCTCTTCAGAATTGGGTTCTAGGAGTTTAAGTTTAGTTGTCATGCTCAAGCTCCTTAATTTTTTTCAGACCAATTAAGTTTGACCGAAAGCTCACCAATTTGTTTGATTAATCGTTTGATCTTCTCGTAATGTTTCTAATACAATTTTTGTCTTGAATTCTGATGAATATGGTTTACCTTTTACCATGCTAGCGCCTTGTTGATTATTTCAAGCTAACACACTTTCTTCTTTAAGTATTTACTGGCTGAAATTTCTCAGTCCATTATAGTTTTCAGGAAAAGCTTGCACGCTTAAGGCTTGGACAAGAGAAAAAACAAAATTAGTTTCATGGTTTAATTATGCATAAAGATCTGGGTGGGCGTCAATATCAATGAATCAAAACATTGGTGAGGTAAAATATAAATATGAATCCTAATGATCTTCCTTTGACTATAAATTTGAAAAGAAATTTTTACAAAAAAGCATCATCTATCACGGGAGTCTGTGCAGGACTAATGTCAGACAATTCATTAAATCAAGCAGAGATAGAATATTTGTATCATTTTTTACTAGAATTTTCTGACCTACTACATGATTGGCCCCATTCATTTTTATTAGCTAAAATAAATAGTATTTTAGAAGATGGTGTTATTACCAAAGAAGAAGTTAAAAGTTTTGAAGAAACAATTAGAAGCTTCCTTGGTGGAACTTTACAAGAAACAGGTGCAGTTTGTGGCTTAAGTACAACTTTGCCACTCGACAAAACATTTTCAGTCTTATTCTCAGAAAAAAGTTTTTGTTTTACTGGTCAGTTTAAATTTGGAACAAGAACCGAATGCCAAAATATTGTTTCACAGAAAGGTGGCATTATCAAAAACTCAATAGTTAGAGATCTTGACTATCTGGTAATCGGTGAATTGGCTTCACGCGACTGGATTGAAACCAATTATGGACGCAAAATTCAAAAGGCTATGGATTTAAAACGATCTGGACAATCTAAGATATCAATCATTGGAGAATCTGACTTAATCAAAGCTTTTAATTCCTAAACAGTTCAGCCTGAGTAATTTTTTTTAATATCTGGAACCATCAAACAAAAAGAAATTTTTTTTCATGATCTAAAGGAATTTTCTTACTTATTTTAGGTAAATATTTTATAAAACTAGGTTTGATTACCCAGTCTACAATATAATGTGAATGTTCTCTCTTTAGAACATATTCATTTCGAGAATATTTGTATGTCAACACTCATTAATATTATTATATTCTTGTTAATTCCAGAGTCAACCAGAGGCTATGGTTTATTACTAGGATTAATTAGCATTTGTCTTTTTATAATTTTTACAATAATTAATTGGATAAGTAATTTCCTCAAGAGACATAAAGAAGCTCAAAGAAACAAACTCGTAAATTATATATCTTCAATAAAAACTAATGCTAAAGAATTAGCGAAAAAAAACGATATAACAAATAATCATAACTTGATTATACTATCAAATCAATCTTACGATAAAAAAGATTATCAATCCGCTCTTGAATTAATTACCATCGCTCAAACAATCAATCCAAATGACTACGATACTTTCTATATACAAGTTTTAGTTGAAAATACAATTTTAAAAAATTTAATTGATCACCAAGCAATAAAACAAAACGCTATTAAAAGATTTCTTGAAACTAATTCCTTAATAAACAACTATATGCCAAATCAAATAAAATGTGGTGAACTATTCTTTTTCAAGAAATGTTTAAATAATGATATTTCTTTTTTGGAAACTTTAATTTCAGACAGTTGTAATCATATTAAAATTTCAAATATTTTAGATTACATAAACACGAAATTTCTTTATAAAAATTCAAATAATATTATTCAAAATATACCTTTTTTAAAAAAAATCTATACTAATACAGACAAAGAAAATTTTATAAGACTAGTTATCAAGAAGTTCCAGATTAATGAAATCGAAGGGGCAAACCCTTACTTCCACGAGATAGTTTCATGTGCTATCAACGATATTTTATTCCATTCACTCCCATCCTCTAATTTAAATCAGGAACAACAACTTAAAGAAATTTCTGACTTGATCATTCTCTGTTTCAAAAAACAAAAAATTGAGTATATTGACAATCTTAATGGTAAAGAATTTGAAGATTATTTTTCAGATTTTTTTCAAGATCAAGGCTATAAAGTTTTAAATACTCCATCTAGTGGTGATTATGGTGCAGATTTAATTATTTCAATTAACAAACTTAAAATTGCTATCCAGTGCAAAAGATACTCAAGTACTGTAGGTATTGCTGCCGTTCAAGAAATTATTGCTGCAAAAAAATTCTATAAATGTAATAGAACTGTTGTGATAACAAATAGTTTTTTTTCCAAAAATGCTATAGAGTTAGCTAAATCATCCAAGGTATTGTTAATTGATCGAAATTTACTATTAAAACTTATCAATAAAGAAAAAGACTTACTTGAACTTTTTTAACAATAAAAATTACCTAATGAAAAATACTGTGCGCTTCCACAAAACTGAGATAATCCCCATAAAATCAATCGCTTAAGCCGAGGTGGATTTTTTTAGGTGATTTGCTTCGCAAATCACATCGAGAGCACCTCTTGGCTTTTAACCCTTGGCTAAGTTTAAACTCAGGAAAACCCCTAAAAAGAAGAAAGCCCCTCTAAGGAGGGGCTTTCTTCTTTTTTTAAATGGTGCGTCCGGAAGGATTTGAACCTTCGACCAATCGGTTAAAAGCCGAGTGCTCTACCGGGCTGAGCTACGGACGCACAGTTACTCGCAGGGAGTAACAGTAATTGAATATATCATAAAATCTTATGATTCTAAGGCTATACTGGGTTTTTAGATTTTTTCTTAATCTTTTAGATTAGACTTACCACGAAATCGCCCATTGCTGCGTTAGACTCGTCCTCAAAATTATCATTCAGGGGTAGTTAACTCAAATTTTTCGGAGCTTGCAAGCCTTGCTCTGAACGATTTCGTAGTAAGTCTTAAGAGATATTCGGCAAAGACCTCCAGTCAGTGGTGTAAGCTGGCGAACAGTGGTTTTTAGAAGCTCGCCAACGCTCAGAACTAGGACTATCAGCGCTCGAGCTTTTAGTGTCGAGCGTAGCTGCCCATGATATTGTATTAACACCGATCTTAGAATTAAGCCTATCGACAAGATCAGAGATGGTTTGTTGTTTTTTTAAGGTGTGGATTTCTGGTAAGACGGCTGTTTCGGGACTTTTTAAAAACGATAACTGCAGAGAATCAGCAAGCACCAAATCACTAAAAATCACTCCTGCTTTTTTGTAGCGATAATTAGCTTGATAAATCTTATAAAGTAAATCATGAGCGACCCCAATCAACTCCGAGCTTGATGAGCTGGCTTGAAACAGCCTCGTGCTCAAGGTATCATAACGCTCCATACTAGATAAAAAAATCCTCAGCTCACTAGTCGAAAGCTTTTGGGATCTTAGCTTAGATGCGGCACTGGCAGTAAAATTAGCAAGAGCCGTCTCTAAAGTCGATAGCTCCGAAACCCTGTCCCCAAAAGATCTAGAGCAGGAAATCGACTTACGTAATTTATCTTCAGGGCTGGCTAATTCTAGGCAAGGCATATTGGCAAGCTCACTTTGGAGGCGGGCTCCGTGGATTTTTAGTTTTTCTCGGATCCAGGCATGATTCGCGCGCTTCAAGTCTAGAGCCGTATGAATCCCGTTAGCCATAAGGGTTTTAGCGTAGCGATACCCGACTCCCCAAATATCACCGACAGAGAAGCTCGCTAAAACTGAGTCAATGCGTAGATTTTCTTCGATGAGATCTTGAGATGAGTATAAGCTAAAAACGCCCAGGCGATTGGTTTTGGCGATTTTATTAGCCACCTTAGCTAAAACCTTAGTGCGAGCGATTCCTATAGATACAGGAATTCCCACCTGCCTTTCTACTTGAAACTGAATATCTCTAGCTAAATAATTTAATTCAGCTGGGCTTGAGAAACGTGAGTCACCCAATTCCAAAAAAGCCTCATCGATAGAATAAACTTCTACAGCCGGAACCCCCAAAATCTCTGAGATTACGGTCATCACCCGATCTGATAAATCACCGTAAAGCGCAAAATTTGCTGATCTTTTTACGACTTGATGCTTATCAAGGATATGCTGGCACATAAACACAGGCTCGCCCATCTTGATACCGAGTGCTTTTGCTTCATTAGAGCGGGCAATTATACAGCCATCATTATTCGACAAGACTACTACTGGTCTTGAAAGTAAACGCGGCTCAAACACACGCTCACAAGAAGCATAAAAATTATTACAATCCAAAAGCGCAAATATTTTCACATCATAAAAACTCCTATAATTTTCTAATCACATAAGTAACAACACCCCAAAAATCCGTTTGTAAATTTAGGCGATGATGAGAGCCTAAGAGTAATAAGCGCATGGCTCCATCGACAATGGCGACTATAGTCTTGCCGGGACGCGGTAGTAAAGAGCGATCAATAATTAATATATCTTCCTTATTGATGCCCAAATGCTTGTACTGTACAGAAGAAACCCGCATTAAAAAAGTAGAAGCTGGTCTAGGAACCAATCTCTGATTAAGATCTAGGCTAGGCTCAGCAAAATCCTCAGCAGGAGACGGAAAACCCGAAGTTCTCTTCTTTTTGGGGTTATTAACAAACATATTTTAATTATATCATACAAAAGTAAGGGCGTCAGGGGTTTTAAAAAAGTTTTTTGACCCCTTTTATTTTTTTAGAGAGCCAAGCATAATAAATGCTCAATTATGCCCAAAAGCAATCCAGATGAGCTGTTTAAGGATTCGCTGAAAAACGAAGTTTTTCAGCGGAATCCGCCTAACAAATATATTAAGGATCCACTCCCTGAGCCAAGATTTTTTCTTGGCTCAGGGTTGAAAAATCGACGAAATCGCATTTTTCAGTGGATCCTTAAAAGCCTGCAAAAACTTCT
>Ga0315901_10004039_pt1 | contig 18573 bp, 13 predicted proteins | sample LakEriMetagenome_10_FD_203761 | JGI IMG/M metagenome (GOLD analysis project Ga0315901, IMG submission 203761) | Freshwater fungal communities from buoy surface, Lake Erie, Ohio, United States - Buoy 2 MA116 | ecosystem: Environmental > Aquatic > Freshwater > Lake | place: USA: Lake Erie, Ohio...
GCTCAACTCAAGCAGTTCCAAGAAGCTCAACTTGATCCGTACAGGAAGATACAGTTCCAACAAAGCCTCATTGAAGGCTTGCCTGTTTCAACAAGCACGACATCGCCAAACACTTCGATGTTTGCGGATCTTACAGAAGGTATTGGCGGACTTCTTAAGCTGTACCAAACGCTTGGCGGGAAGAAGTAATCATGCAAAGCACAATTTCTCCTGGGCTGCAAAAGCTCATGCAATCTGTGCAGGAACTTAAGCAAGTTTCCTCACCGCAAACTTCAAGTGGTGCTCCCACGATTGCGGCACAAGTTGAGCAGGCTGCTTCCCAAGTGGCTTCTCAAGCCGCACCTTCCGCAGAAATGCCTGGGATGTTGCCAAACGATCCTTATCGTGCGCAGCTAATGCAAACGCTGCAAGCCAAAGCGCAAGAGCAGGCACAGCGTATGGCTATGCTTGCCCAGGGCCAGCAGCCACAAGGTAGGGCTGAAGGCGGTATTGCCTCATTGCCAGCGGATGTTGAGATGGCTGAAGGTGGGGTGGTTGGGTTTTCTGGGGAGTTCGGCTCTGTTGTGCCTGAAGTAGAAGCCCTTGATGCTTTGCGGGTTGCTGAAGCAAAGCGCAAGCGTGATATTGAAAAACTTCGGCAAGAAGCTGAAACCCTAGAACTTTTTGGTGCGTTGCAGGCTCCAGAAGCGCGGGCAAGGCTTTCTCAAATGGAAGGCGCCCCAGTTGCTGAAGCCCCCAAAAAGAAAGAACCCCCTGCCCGCCCCCCTGCTACGGCTCGTCCCACCACATCTCAAGCCACCCCTGCTACTCCCGCATCGACCGGGATGATTGACTACGCCAAGGGACTGCAGCGCATCATGGATGCGCAAGAGCAAGGGTTCAAAGGGTTGGAGGCGCTACTTCAGCCACAACCCAAAACTCAAGAAGAGCTTGACTTTGTTAAGCGCCAGGAAGAAGAAGTTGCTCGTCGCCGTGCTGGATTGGATTCACGCAGGCAGCAATTCCTTGATCTTGAACGCATGCGCGAGGAAGCAGGCAGGACCAGCAAAATTGACGACATCGCATCGTTCCTCTCAAAAGCTGGGGGGAGAAGCTTGTTTGCAGGATTAGGGCAAGCCACTCGTGCGATGGAGCCTATCGAAGCCGCACGGCGTAAGGAAGCACAGGCGGCACTCGACCGCAAGCGTGAGTACTTTGATCTGTTGGAACAGCAGCGTGACGCTATTGAAGACCGGGATGTTGCCATCCGTCAGGGTCAAATGGACCGAGCAAAGGCTGCGCAAGACAAGATTGAAGCCATCAAGAAAGCATTTGCTTCGCTCCGGGTTACGACTTCTACTCAGATGTACGGCCCCACGTTGCAGGCTGGACAAAGTGCAGCGGATACCCAAGCACGTATTGCATCGGCTGAAAAGCTGGCTCGGGACCGCAATGCGGCATTGGTTGCCGCCGCAAGGGCTCGGGGTACGAAGCCCCCGCCCGGTATGGGTATTGGGGACCTTGAAACGCTGCAAAAAATGGTCAGCGCCGAGTTCAATTCTAAGCGGCCAGGGCCTCAAGCATTGGCGTTTTTGAACAGCATCCCTAATGGGGGGCAGCTTGTACGAGACATCCAGAACGGAAACATCAAGCCAGGAAGCCCACAGTGGGAGAAAGAAGTTACGCCTAAGCTCCTGCTTGGCGCAGAGGTATACAAGCAGTCGTTGTTAAGGCAAACTAAGTTTGGTGCCCAGCCGATTCCTTATGGCGCTGCCGCCGCAGCTTTAGGTGTTTCTCCCGCTGCTGACGAAGACGAAGACTGAACATGCCCGTAGTCAACATCCCCAATCTTGGCCCCGTCTCCTTCCCGGAGGGGATGTCTGAAAAGCAGATCCGTGCGGAGGCACAGCGGCTGTCTTCCGCGTTGGAAGAAAAGCTGACCTACAAGCCTGACTACCGTGACCTCGGTATCGGGCAACTCATGTATGGCGGGTTCCGTCGCGCTGCGTCGGGGTTGGGGAGTACGGTCACTGACTTGCTTCCTGGGTTGGCTGGTGCTGCTTTTGGACAAGATGAGTACGCCCGTCAGCAACTTGAAGAGGCTTCTCAGAAACAACAGGCCATCCGTGAGCGGTTCCCCACCGCATTCGGTACGTACAAAGATGTGCGTGGTATTGGGGATACCCCGGAGTTCATATCTGAAACCCTTGGTGAACTGACGCCTGACATCGTAGCAATGCTCACTGGTGCAGGCGCTCTCGGTGCCGTTGGACGCCGCGCTGCTGTTAAAGGGGTTGAACGCGCTGCAGCCGAAACCGCCGCAAAGCGTCAGTTGGATGAAGCCGCTGCCGCTGCGTATAAAGAACGACTCACTGAGCGTGCTGCGCCGCTGATTGCCAAGTCTGGACAGCAGGCCCAAGGGGCGGGGCTGTATGGGGTGTCGTTGGGGCTGAATGCTCCTGATACGTTTGAGAGCATCTACGAGAAGACCGGCAGTCTTGCGCCGGGTATTGCTCTGGCGTTTGGTGCGGCTCAGTCGGCCTTGGATGCGATTGTCCCTGCACAGATCCTCAGGCAGTTCTCACCTGCAGTAAAAGCCCGCGCCGCTGCTGAACTTGCGCAGCAGTCTTCGGTTGTTCCTCAGAGCATCAAGGTCGGTATTGCCAAAGAACTTGCCAAGACAGGGGCAGGTGAAGCGGGCACCGAGAGCGTTCAGGAGTTGCTGGGCATCTTGGCCGAGAAGACCGCTGGAGCCCCAGGAGAGGTGTTCAGTCAGGAGAACATCGACCGCATGATCAATGCGGGCATCAAGGGCCTGATTGGTGGTACGGCGTTTGGCGCACCCGGTGCGGTGGTCAAGGCACGGCGTGATGCTGCCGCTGCAGCACCTGAAATCCCGCCTACGGAGGAGACTCCTCCAGCACCTCCTGTGGCAGAAGTACCACCCGGTCCTGCTCCGATCACCCCTCCCGTGCCGGGAGGAACTACTTTTGCTGGTGCGGCTCCCACTTCAGTTGCTCCTGAGGAAGAACTTCCCAGGACTGAAACCGCCTTACCTACTCCCACGGAGCCCGGTGCAGCACCGAGTGCAGATGTCCTTGCGGCTGCTGAAGAAGTATCTGCTCCTGCTGTACCTGAACCGACTGTATCCATCAAGGGTACGCCCCCGGCTGTCACCGCATGGCCGACTTCAATGCTCCAAGCACAGCTTGAGAGCGAGACAAGCAAGCCTGAAGTTGTTCAGAACGCCCAACTGATTGAGGCACTCACAGCAGAACTGTTGCGCCGTGGAGCGGACAAAGGAGAACCCCGTGCAAGACCTCCCGCCGCAGTCACCCCTGCAGCCCCAGAACCCGCCGCAATTGCCGAAGCCCCCGCACCACAACAGCCCGTTGTTGAACGACCTACCGCTGCGCCTGCTGGAGAAAGCGTTCCTGTACCTAGTGGACCCGCACCAGTTGAAGCCCCCACCGGAGTTGCAGCACCTGAACCCAGTCCAGTGGTTCGCAGTGCAGAACCTGCTACACCTCCTGTACTTGGAACAGAGCCACAGCCAACTGCAGTAGCTGAAGCAGCACCTGAACCTGCTCCAGAACCCACTGCTGCCCCTGCGCCTACCCCCGTGCCTGAAGGTGTTTCACGTGAAACACTGATCGATGACATGCGGCAGATCATTGCTGGCAAACAAGCCTTGATGGTCAAGGGTAGCCGAGCGGGTATGCGTGCGCCGTTTGCAAACTCTCCTGCGCGTAAGAAGTTTGACGCTCTTGATGAACAGCTTGCCCAAAAGAAGCAGCAGTGGCGAGATCTGACTGGTGAAGAGCTTGACGTAAACCTTCTTGGGTTCAACCCAGACGGCACACTCGCCCCCACTGCTCCTCCACTCCCCCCGGCACCTGCTGTTACGGCTGAACCTGCCCCTGTTGCACCTAAATTTACCCCCCAACAAATGTTGGAACGTGCAGAGGAAGCACAACGCAAAGCCGATGAAGCTGCTGCATCTCCCGCTGAACCCGCGCCCACTACAGAAAAAGTTGCGCCCACTGCAGAAAAAGTTGCGCCGCCGACTGAAAAGAAAACATCGAAACCTACCCCGGAAGTATCGGAATCTCAAGCTCCTGCCCCTGCGGTATCAGAAGAGCCCAAGAAGCGTGGTCGGCCCAAGAAGGTTCTGACGGAAGAAGAGACGCAGGCCAAGGCTGACCGTGAAGCGGAGAAGGCCAAGAAGAAGGCTGAGCGTGAGGCCAAGCAGAAGGCCGAGCGTGAAGAGCAAGAGAAGCTCAAAGGGCTCGTTATTGAGACCACCTACACGGATAAATCCGGCAAAAGAGTTACTGAGCGGATGACCCCGGAGGAGGTGGATGAAGCCCTGAAAGCTCAGGAAAAAGCCGCTGCCGTCTTTGGAGAAAACGAACGCGGCGGGTATGACGCTGTGATCAACGATTCAGTGCAACCACGGGACCGTGAGATTCTTCTTGGGCTTACTGGTGGTAAGCGGGAATTGAACGACCAAGCTGCCGCTGCAAAGGCGTACTTTTCCAAAACTCGTTACGCCACCAATGCGCTGTATGACTTGGCGTTTGACCTTGCCAATGCGCTGCGTGCAACTTCAGGCACTTACCGTAAAGGGTTTGGTGAAGGTACGGTGGAGTCTCAGCGGTTTGCCGGAACCGGGGGTAAGCAGGCTGTGCTTGCGGCCCAGTGGGTTCGTGATAGCAACCTGACCAACAAAACCAAATCTCTGTTTGACAAGTACCTGTCTCAGCACAAGCTGGAGGCTGCAAAGTCTGAGGCTGCGTTGGCGGAATTTACTGCTCGTCAGGAACAGCAACGCGCATACGAAGAAGCCGCCAAACAAACTCCCAAGGCCGGACTTGTTGCTGGGCTGCAGGCCACCGAAGCGGAACTGAAAGATCTGCAAGCCAAGGCCGAGCGGCAAGACAAGGCCGCTGCTGAGCGCCGTGCAAAGGCAAAGAAAGAAATTCAAGCGAAGCTCGGTGGTGAAGCTGCCTACAAGAAGGCAATGGGTGAAGCGTTCGCTGCTGACGAACTGGTGGGGTTGGATTACGACCTTGATGCCGCCGACCTCCAAGCAGATCGAGACATGGTGCTGCGCGTGGATGCCGCCAGTCAGTTTGCTCGTCCACTGCACCCGGTGGTGCGCCAAGCCCTGATGCAGGGTGATCTGAAGCAGGCACTGCGGTTCCTCGCTGCGGAGTCAAGTGACCTGACCCGTGACATGGCCAAACTGCATGAAAAGATTGCAGGCACAACTGATGTCGTGGTGGTCAATGGACTAACCGATGCTTCCGGCAAGCCGGTTCCGGGTTACTTTGACCCGAAGATCAATACGGTCTTCTTGGACTCCGTGACGGGGATGAACTCGCACGTGCTGTTCCATGAACTGGGCCACGCGGCAACCTCACACATCATCGCCAACCCGTCGCACCCGGTGACGCGGCAACTTACGCAGATATTCAACGATGTCAAGGGCAGTCTGGACACTGCTTACGGCACGACCAGCTTGGATGAGTTTGTTGCCGAGGCATGGGCAAACGAGGAGTTCAAAGGCAAGCTGAACGCTATCAACCCCAGAGGTGAAAAGATCACCGCATGGGATCGGTTTGTCAACGCGGTGCGCAACTTGTTCCGTGCATTGATGGGGCGTCCGACCGTTTCGGTTGAGACTGCCTTTGACCGCACGGACAAAGCCATCAGGGCGATCCTCTCCAATGCGCCCGAGACCCGTGGTGCAGAACTGCTGAATGCGGCTACGATCAACCCACGTGGGCAGTTTGTAAAAGAAACTCTGAACAGCATCGGGCGCGGTGCCGCCTCACTGCCGGGGGTGAACACTCCACGTGGTCAGGACTTGATCAGCAAGATCCACGAGTTCTTCAAGAACACTTTGGGGGGCACGGGCAAGAGCATCCTGATGTCCACGTTGCCGTTGGACGCCTTCACTGACGCTATCGAGCCTGAACTTCCTGGGGCCAAGCGGATCAATGAAATTGTCAACCTAAAGCACGGCGACGAAGGCATCCGCAACCAGAAGATCGAACCCTCAGTCCAGTTTGCAGAATCATGGGCAAGCAAAGCCCCGCCTGGGGTAGAAGATCGGTTCAACAGCGTGGTCTATGAAAGCACGTTGGAGAAGATTGACCCCACACGGCCTCGTCAGTACTACGAGGACAAGTTTGCAAAAGCCCCTGCGGTAGACCTGTACGCTGCGCTGAAGACTTACGACAAGCTCAAAGCCGAACTCGATGCAGTAGACAAGGCTGCACCGGGTGCCAGGAAGCTCTACGCAATCATGCGTAACACGTACATGGAGCTGAACAACGAGATCCTGCGGGAGATTGGGGCTCGGATCGACCAGACTGTTGCGGACCCTGAGGCTCGGCAGAAGATCAAGAATGAGATCTTCCAGAAGCTGGCTGACCGGGGGCAGATTGATCCTTACTTCCCGCTGACACGTAATGGCAAGTATTGGTTGCGGTTTGAAGCACGCGATGCCCGTGGGCAACCGAACGTGTATGTGCAGGCTTACGAGACCGAGCGTGAGCGCACTCAGGAGATGGAGGTTCTGAAGAAGCTGGCATCGCAAGGTGAGGTGTCCAACATCCAAGCCTTCTCCAATCTGTCAGAACTTTCCTACCGCAACACCCCGTCCAGTTCGTTTGTCAACGGAGTGCTGAAGGTCATTGAGGTGAACCGTCCTAAGAACAAGGACGATGCGGATAATTTCAACGCAGCAATGGAGGGCGTCCTGCGGATGTACCTCGCCACATTGCCGGAAACTTCGTTTGCCCAAGCGTTCCAGAAACGTAAGGAGCGGCTCGGTTTCAGCATGGACTCCATCCGTGCGTTCCGGGAGAAGACGTATTCCATGTCTCGGCAGTTGTCCAACATGAAGTACGCCGCCAAGCTGTACGCTGAGAGCGACAAGCTGCGTGAGTATGTTCGCAAGATGGGCGAGGGTGAGGGTTCACCGGATAACCGCGTTGCACGAGAGTACTTTGATGCACTGCAGGAACGGATCAACTTTGCCGTATCTCCTACGGTGTCCCGTTGGGCGCAGCTTGCCACCACTTTTGGCTTCAACTACCTGCTCGGCTTTAACGTATCGTCTGCACTGGTCAACATGACTCAGGTGCCTCTGATCGTTATGCCGCACCTTGGTGGTCCGTACGGATATGCGCAGGCAAACAAAGCTATCGCTGAAGCCACCAAGATTTACATGGGCAGTGGGTTCTCTCGCACCGTTGAGATGATGGGTGCAGGTGGCGAGAAGGTTAAGACGAAGGCGATGCCGTCGCTGGACAACTACGACTTTGACGCCAAGGATACCCCCGCGCACATCAAGAAGTACAAGACGCTTGCTGATGTTGCTGCCAAGATGGGGCAGTTGAATCGCTCCCAGTTGTACGACATCTTGGATGTTGATGGTCAGAAGAGCCCGGTTGCCACACTGAACGCAGTGGGTGGATTTGCTTTCCACCACGCCGAGCGGATGAACCGTCAGGTCACTCTTATGGCTGCGTACAACCTTGAGTTGGAGCGCCTTAAGAAAGCTGAGCCTAGTCTGAGCCAGCAGGACCGGGAGACCCTGGCGGCGCAACGTGCGGTATCTATCGCAGAGACCACCAACGGTGGTGTATCGGCGGGCTCGGCCCCTCCCATCACCCAGAATGCGGTCGGTCGGGTGCTGTTCATGTTCAAGCGGTACGGCGTGTCGATGTACTACATGCTGTTCAAGATGACCCGTGAGGTGATGCAGAACCAAGATCCTGCTGTGCGTAAAGCAGCATTCAAGCAGCTTGCAGGTATCTATGGCACCACGGCGCTGATCTCAGGTGTGCAGGGTATGCCGTTGTTTGGCGTGCTTGCGATGATCTACAACATGTTCAAAGAGGATGATGAAGAAAACTTCGCATCCGTTGTGCGTGGCTACACAGGTGAATCTGTGTACAAAGGTTTGATCAACGACCTGACCGGACTGAGCATTGCCGAGAGAACTGGCCTCAGTGATCTGTTGTTCCGTGAAAGCCCCTTCTCTTCGGGGTCCACCTCCCTTGCGGAATCTATGGCGCAGATCATGGGCGGGCCAATCTATGGCATCGCAAGTCGAATTCAGCGTGGGGTGGGGCTGATCAACGAAGGTGAGATGGCACGTGGCATCGAGTCAATTGCGCCCGTCGCGTTAGCAAACTTATTCAAAAGTATTCGGTTTGCTACCGAGGGTGCCAACACACTGCGGGGAGACCCTATCGTCGGAGACATCGGGCCGTGGAATGTTGCGGCTCAGTTCTTAGGGTTTACCCCTGCCGAGTACACCCGGCAGTTAGAGCAGAACTCCATGCTCAAGGGCATCGAGAAGTCGGTCACCCAGGATAGGGTCAAGATACTCAGGCAGATGTTTATCGCTGACCGCGTTGGTGACAACGATGGGTATGACCAGTCCTATGCAAAGCTGCAGGACCTGTATGACAAGCACCCAGGATTAGGGGACATGCAGGAGACCATCCGGCGCTCTATGGCCCAGCACGAGCGCACCACCCAAGAGATGTACCACGGCATCATCTTGAACAAGAAACTCAAGGATGAGTTGCTCGGATACGTGGACGATTGGAAGCCTGCGGAGTAAAAAAGACCCCGGCACTAGGCCGGGGTTAACAGGGAGAAACGAGAGCGAGTGGCGTTGCACCACCCGGAAAAGATCGTATCACACGACCCGCCAGAACCTAACCCCCAACTTGCCGTTCTCAATTCGTTCGACTGCTTGTAAGGTTATGTTCTGTTCTTTGGCTAAATATCTCATCTGGACCATAAGTTTGCGGGTGTTCACAGCAGGTATGAACACCGACGCCCCTACGACAAACTGATCCCAAACGATAACGATGGGTAGCCCGTCAGGGTTCAACCGTCGAATCGACCTTGAGGTCTGCAATGGCTCGGAGTTCGGCAAGTTCTTCCTCCTTGTCCTCGTCCATGAAGTGAGTGCAATCAAGCACCAGCGCATCTGTCGGGGGGAGGTTCATGCGCGTGCCTTTCCCGATGCGAACCTTCTTGATGATTGCCTTGGTCGGCCCTGTTTTCAGACTCAACAACAAGTCTTGGTAGGGTAGCTGCAGCTTCAGGCACCAATCCCTGAACGGTTTTGGCAGCAGGTACAACTTCTTGACATCGTACTCGTACCGGGCAACCAACTGCATCCGAGGTGCAGAGTCAGGCACTATGTACACATCCTGATTGCCAAGATTACGAGAATCGTCCGTGCTCTTGATACGAAGCACGTTGTTGTAGTTCTCAGCAAGGTACGAAGTCAGGGTGCTCCCTGCGTCTTCAGATTCGGCCTTGAGTGCCTCCTTGTTGGTCTCTATCACAGCCACGACCCACTTGAACAGGTTGGTTAAGTCAAAGTTATGCAACCCTAACTTCTTGGCGATGATCAACCCCACAAGGGCCGATGCCGCCTGAGCCGACCAGAACCGATGGGGCTGCGAGAGGCCCGCAGCTTTGTCAATGCGTTCCTGCACGGACAGGAACAGCGCCTTGGATTCCTCCAACTTGCGCATGACGTACTGCATGTATGGCACACAGGCCACACCGTGGTTCATCTCCAACCCACGGTTGAACTCATCAGTTACCGTCTTGGCCCCAATGTCCATCTTGGGTACGTGGTACTCCAGAACCCGAACCACCTCTGCTTTCGGCAGTGCCTTGAACAGGGTCACGCGGGAGATCAAGCTGGTGTTGCCGGTGCTGGCAACATTCATGCGCCAGGGTTCCCCCCGATACCGTTCGGTATTGCCTGATGCACTAAGCCGATTGCGTTGTTTGTAGCCGGTCAGTTGGTACAGGAAATCACTTGCGTCCTTGGGTGCGATGTTCGACAACTCGTCCATCGTGAGGAAGATGTTCTTGTACACCTCCGCACGGTTCATCTTGGAATTGAACGTGTCGCGCTCATGGCACATCAGGTCATCCGGGTGCCCCCATATGCTGTTGCCGATACGTAAGGCAGCAGTCTTACCAAGGCCGGGGTCCTTGCTCCACATGTGAAAGAGCGCCGCGCCGTCACTGCTAAAGGCGACCAAGGGAGAGCCGAAACTCAACCCGAGTGCGTACTGGTGCAACTCCATGCCGGGGCGGTTATAGAACCCCATCACCCGCACCCACTCTTCCAAAGAACCCTTGGACTGGAACCCGCCCATCACCCGCACGGTGGTGTTTGACGGAGGGTTCGGCTCAATACGGTCAGCACGGATCTCTTTGCCACCAACGACAAACGCATCCATGTGGGGCATGACCCATCCAAGCTGACGCCTTGCAACGTCTGCCTCAACTTCTGCCTGAAGTTTGTTCACCCATTTTGTGGTGTATGTCATAAGTCCTTCCATGTTTATGACGGCAACGCCATTCATCGCCATGTACTTGCGGAACTCGTCTTTGGACAACATCGACGCCAGCGGGATAGTGAACTCCCTGACCCCATCTTTGGGGAGGTGTAGTCGAATGATCACGGACTCCCCTGCTTCAGGGTCGGTCATCCTCCGCAGCACGTACAGATCGTTGTGATAGATGGGGACTTCTACGGTGTCTCCATCCTTGTCCTTCTTCCGCATAAACACCCCGCCCTTGATCCCCCTGAAGTAGGGGGCCGGATAGGACGGGATCACATAAGTTTGTTTCCCTGCTGATGGCATGGCTTGAGGAACGTCCTCAACCACGTTGTCTTCTTCTGATGCTTCTTGAACTTCTCGCCCGAGCACAATCGGGCTTTTGATCTTGCCCTTGTTGGGGCACTCTGCACATACGCCGGGGTTCAGCTTGTCAAACGTATCGCAGGTGTACGGCCCCCTGATCTGATCCAGCTTCTTTGCTGTCTCGTCGGGGTCATACCCTGGGTGCTTGCTGGAGATCTTGTGCGCTGCCTTGTCCGCATCCACACAGAACTTGGCAATCGACAGCCCGCCACGCCACAATGGCTCGGGGATGTTTTCCTGATCCTGAATGATGTTCAGCAGTTGGGCGCAACCACGACCCCCTGCGGTTTTCATCAAGATCGTTTTGAAGACGTTCTTGTAGTTGCCCAGCAGCGCTGACGTAATATCATCGTCGGCAAGTAATGTCGCGTTAGTGAGCGGTTTCTGTCGTACCTCTAAAGTACTTTTGAACTGCTCAAAGGTCAGTGGCTCACGTAGCTCACCAATAATTTCAACCGACCTTGCCGGGGCATCCTTGAAGTTCAGGGTGCCGGGAACGCGAAGTACCCGAGCAATATCCGCAGTCACTGCAGGATCGGCCACAAGGTTGTGCTGTACGCACAGGGCCTTCAACCTCTCGGCAACAGGAGCCCACTGCTCAGGCTCCACAGGCTCTGTCAGGAACCAGTAAACATGCACGCCCCGACCTGAATTGATCAGCGTAGGTCTTGGTAACCCGACAGTCTTGCAGAACTGCTGCAGCGCAGCAATTCCGTCCTTCTGCCCTCCGGGGTATCCTTCTGTCGCGGACTTGTGGGGGCCGCAGTCGATGTCGAGAAAGAAGCACCTCAGGTGCTTGGCATTGTCAGCCCTCCGCGATTTGTCTGTTGTGTAGGTTGCCACCCCAAAGTAGGCATCGAAGCCCTCGTCCTTCAGGTTGTCAGCCGCCGCGCATGCAGCATCTATGGTTGGATACAGTTTCTGTATGACGCGCTTCTTTACTGGGTTTGCGCCAAACACACAGATGTATCCATCTCCCCCAAGGGCTGCATTGAGAAAGTCTTTTGTTTGCATACCCGTGGATAGTGGAGTTGGACGAACACAGTGAAACGGGGGCGGGATCACCGCCCCCAGGAACACCTACTTACTCGTCGTCCCACCCATCCACGAGGCTTTCCAAACTACTTGTAGCCGCCTCCGGCTTCTTGGCCTCAACCTTCTTCGGAGGGGGTGCCTCCTCTTCCACTTCCTCTACCACCACAGGGGCCGGCTTAGCAATTGGCTTAGCAATTGGCTTAGCAATTGGCTTAGCAACGGGGGTATCAAACAACGCAGCGGCGGGCTTTGCCGGTGCCACGGTCAGCTTCACCGCTTCTTCGGCTTCCACCGAGTCCCGCATCGCACGGACCACATCCAACTCTTCTTCAGTGATCGGGCGCACAGGCTTGAACACCAGCTTCGGCGTTGGGCTTGCGGTATCGAAACGCATCTCCGTGACCACCCCAGCAATTGGGGTGCGATGCGCCTTCAGGTGCTTGGCGTATGCCTGCAGCGGCAGCTTACCCTTCTCACCGTCACCGAACACGGAGGTCGGGGGCAGGATCACTTGGTAAACCTCACGCTTCTCCACTTCGCCTTCCAGCAGCACAGCGATGCGTTGGCGGTAACCACACGCACGGCTTTCACCCTGCCCGGAACCCTTGATGTTCTGGGGGCAGTCCATGCACTTGGGGGCTTGCCGCTGATCTTCCGGCACTGAGGCATCGGGGGTCTGGGAGTTGGACGACCAGCACGTGGGCGCTGCATTCTGTCCCTCCACATACGCACCTTCAAAGTACTGACGGTGAACGCTCGGTGCGGCCTTGATGATGATCACGCCCATCGCACGCTCTTCAGAGGTGCGGTATTCCTTGGAGCCAATCATCTCGCGGAACACGCCGCCCTTGATGCTGATCCGGCGTTGTCCAAGTTCGCCACCGGCAAGAGTGTTGGTGGTCTCGTCGTCCTCAAGGGCACGCAGGTGTGCGGGTACGCCGCCTTTGAAAAGGGTCAATTCGCTCATGTGTTTCTCCTTACATGTCTTGGTCAGGGGTAGCTTCAGGGATGTCCATCAGCTTGGATTGCTTTGCTTGGTTGAGCGCACGCAGGGCTGCGTCCACCTCGCTTATCTTGAACCGGAAGGTCTTACCAACCTTGATGTACTTGTCCGCAGGGATCGCTCCCATGCGAACCCAAGATCGAACGGTAGACAGCGACACTTGGTAATGCTGCGCCACTTGCTCCAGGGTCAGATACTTTTCTTCGGCCATTAAGCCCTCCTGATAGTGATGGTGAATTCGCTGTCCACGTTCAGCCCCGGTGGCAGCAGTTCGGGGTGTTGCTCCAAAAAGGCTTGTGTGTTGCCTTGATGCAGACGTTTCTCCAGAAGCTCTGGGGCGTTGTTCTCAATGATGAACTTGCCCATCGCCTCCCAATCGTTTGTCCAGTACCGCTTCTTGATGTTGCGGTAGAACATGCCTTCCTTGGTACGCACGCTCTCTACGTTGTGATCCTTGCAGTACCCGAGCAGTGCCTGCTTGATGGTCTGCATGTCAGCTTCGATCTTCTCAAGCTGGGCCTCGTACTCCTTGGTGATCTTGTCCTTGGCCCCGCGCATCTTGATGTACACGCGAACCATCTTTTCGAGGGGGACTTCACCCCCGGCCTCTACGACCGTATCAGACATCTCGTTGCTCCTTGTTGTGGGAAGTGAACTGTAGTGGTAACTTGTGGGTTAGTCAAGTAACCTCTTGTACAAGTCAACTACTTGTGTGTGTACGTCTTTTTTAGTGTCTAACATTTGGTACACATGACGCTCTGCATTGGACCCGATCAGTCTCACGACCGTTGTCGGGTGCCGTTGCCCTGCCCTATGCACGCGGGCGTTGGCCTGCTCGTAGGTCTCCAGTGAGCTTGTAGGTCCCCACCAGACAACCGTATCGGCTGCAGTCAACGTAACCCCGTGCGACGCCGACTGTGGCTGGATTACCAGCACACGTGGCGATGGGGTATCTTGGAAGTTGCGGAAGATCTCAGCACGTTTACCAGCGGGCACATCCCCTTGGATGACCTCGGTCTCGTACCCATCAGCCCGCAGCTTGTTGGTGATCAGTTCAATTGCATTCTTGAATGGTGCGAACACCAAAACTTTTTTGTCTGTTTCGTCTATGACCTCCTTCAGAACCGCGTAACGGTTTTTGATGTCGAACTCAATGGTCTCTCCGGTGTCTGCGTACACCGCCCCGCAGGACAGTTGCAGCAGCTTACTCAGGTTGACAGCCGCGTTGACTGCAGTGATCTCTTCGCCTCCGGCCTCGATGATCATCTGCTTCTTCATCAGCTTGTAGTACTTCTCCTGCTGTGCAGTGAGCGCCACCTGTCGGCTGACGTAGGTCATCTCTGGGAGATCAAGGCATTCGGCTTTGGTAAACCTGATTGCAGGTTGCAGTGCCTTGTAAACAGTCTGGGTAGCCGATGGTTTCGGCACCCACCGAAACTGCCCTGCCTTGTACATCACCATGTCCTTGAAGGTGGTGAAGAACCTTGGCACGTTGTTTGGGTTGACCAGCTTGGCGAGACCATACGCATCCGCAGGGGACTGTGCGGCAGGGGTGCCGGTGAGCATCCACAACCACGTATCAGGGCGGAGCATTGCGTTCAAGATCTTCCAGCGTTTGGTCTGGGCGTTTTTGTACGCATTCGCCTCATCCACCACAATCAGGTCAAACCCTGCTTTCTCGATGTCATTCACGACAACTTCTACACCGTCGTAGTTGATGATGACGAACTCTGCTGTGCCGTTGATGACCTCACGCCGCTTCTCTGCGTTACCGTGGGCGATGTCCACATGCCTGTGCATAGCGAACTTAAACAGGTCGGCCCTCCATGCGGAGTCCATGATTGACAACGGGCAGACCACCAGCACCCGGCGCACTCGGCCTTGCCGCATCAGGTAGTCCGCAGCCCAGATCACACTGCCAGTCTTACCCGTACCCTGCTCACTCAGGCAGAACGCACGCTTGTGCAGGGTCAGAAATGATGCGGATGTTTTCTGGTGATCGAACGGCTTGTGCAGCCCAGGCCAGTCATAGTCCCGCAGGATCGGGGAGGGGACATCTTTGATACGGAGGTTCTTCAGAACCTGAGCTTCGTCCAGACCCCAATGCACCACGACTTGGTTCTGACCTACAACCTTGCTCTTGGGGATCACCGCAGTAACTCGATGCGGCTCCTTCAACCGTAGTAGCAACGCCTTGTTATTGATGACTTCCATTGCTCTCGTGTGGTGTTGTGATATTGTTTTAGATATGGCAAAACAGGCAGAACAGGGTCTCTGTTCTGCCGTCTGCCTGTCGGTTCCCGAACGGTGAAAGCTCGATCCGTGCCGACTGGTGTAGTTGAATACCCAGATTGCTCCAGGCCGATGGCCCCCACCCACACCTTACGGGGACATCACTTACATCATGCAAACCCGGAGTGGCAACTGCGGGAGCCCCAAGTGTAGGGACGCGCTGCCACGGAGTCAACTAGGGTTAGCCCTTGGCTTCGCCCTTCTTATGGAGGTTCCGGCTGCGGTTCTTTGAGGGGGCTTCCAGCTTGTAGCCATCAGAGTTCGTACCTCCACGGGCCAGCGCCTTCACGTGAGATACATCCTTACCCTTGCGGTCCACACCCTTCTTGTCTAGCGCCCTGCGTGCACGCTGCCGCTCCATTCGGTCTTCGTGTTCCCCCCGAGACTTCTGCATCTCGTATTCATGTTTGTAGGGGCGAGGTGACTTGGTGTAAGGCATTTCAATTCCTTCCGTTGTGTGGGCAAGAGGTGACCACGCAATGCTTCTTGCAAAGACCGGACGGCTTGGGGTTCCAAACATCGTGGTCCATCGCAAATTTTAGTTTGCCGTGCTTGTCTGTCCACTTCTTCCAAAGAACTTCTTGCTGAGTGGCTTCACATTTGCTCTTGACGAAGGCGTTGCACACCACAAACAGCAGGCCAGACTTCACCTTCTTGATCTCGGGGAAGTGCTTGAACACGCACAGGGACATCAACTCCAACTGATCCGGGTCGGCGTACTTGGCGCTCTTACCCGTCTTGTAGTCCAGCACCCGCGCTTCACCCGCCTCTTTGTCAATCACGAGCAAGTCGGCAATACCCCTGAACCAAACCCGAGGATCATCAAACGCACACGGCTGCAGATCCTCCGTGATCCCCATCTCATACTCGCAGTGCTTCTCTCCGGGCAACCGCTTCAAGTTGTCCAAAGCATTTTTTACAAATGCAAAGTATTGCGGTAAGGGTTTCCCCTCTTTTATGTATTCTTCTGCTGCTGTATGGAATCGGGTGCCGTACAGCATAGCCTCAGATTCAGGCTCCTTGAAATCCTTTACCACCCGCAAGTGGAAGTATTTACGGGGGCACTGCTCAAACAGTTTGAGGCTGCTGTACGACCACCGATTGCCGCTACTCATCGCATCGTTTCCTTGTTCTGCATGATCGCAAGGGTGGCTTGCAGTACACGCACCTCGACCCCCAGCTTCAACGCAAATTCTTCAGCAGTGCGCAGGTCATCAACCAAACACGCGCCATAAACTTCTTTTGCCATGCGTTCGATGTTCATCAAAGGCATTGCGTAATCAACGATCTCGTTAGCAGTCGCCATAGCTCTTTCCAAATCCACTTTCGCAGTTAACAGGTAGTCCTTCAGCCCACTTCGGAGTCCAACGCATGGACTCCTCCACGTAGGCCCGCGCCTCTTCTACTTCCTCGTTTTTGCAGATGCAGGCAATCGCATCATGCACCGTGAGGACAACTTTGTATCGTTTCCCGATGCGCAGCATTTGCTCACCGATGATGCACCGCGCTATTGCTTGGCACACATTCTCGATGACCTTTCCCCCATAGATACGGGTGCGCCCCTTACGGGTCTTGTAGGTGAACTCCGCACCCTTCTCACCCTCATGTATCTTCAGATCATCGTACCGCATACTCAGCCCACTCGGAAGCATGATCGCAGACTCAGCGGGCAGCACACCCAGCACACCCTTCTTGCCCAGCGCGGCGGGCTCGGTTCTGGACATGGCAATCAGCATCGCTTGTGCTTGCCTCCACAGCGCCGTGATGGCTGGGTTGGTTCGGCGGTACACATCAACGATGCGTCGTGCCTCCTCAAGTTCTACCTTTGTACCAAACGTCTTTAGCTGTGCTTGGAACTTGATAGCCCCCATGCCGTACCCGCAGCCCAGAATCGTGGTCTTACCCACGAACCGTTCTTGTTTAGTTATGTCCTGTTCTGGTTTACTGTATATGGCTGAAGCCATCTTTTTGTAGACATCTTCGTTGTTTGCGAAGGCTTGAACAAGATCCTCCTGCCCCGCAAGCCAAGCAAGCACCCGCGCCTCAATCTGCGAGGAGTCCGCGTCAATGATGCTGTATCCCTCAGGTGCAAGGATCGCGCTCTTCAACTTACCCGCGTTGTCCCCTCGGCTCGGTAGGTTCTGCAAATTGATTTTGTCGTCACCACCAAACCGACCGGTGTGCGCAGCGTAGTATTTGATGGGTACAGGCAGCGGCCCCCGACTCGCAATGGATAGGAACCGCTCGGTGCGAGTCTCCTCAAGGGTTGACTTCAACCCCAGGCGTGCGGCAACCAGCCCCTGCACCCTCCAGTCTGGGTGCTCAGTCAGGCGCAGAAAGTCCTCATCGTTCTTGGCAAGTGCGAGTGTCTCCTTGCCGGTTGTCAGACTGATCTTTGTAGGTGGTGTGACCCCGAGGTTACGCAGCAACTCAGCAAACTTCTGGTTGCTCATCAGGTCATCGGTTTCGGCCCCGCACTCCTCCAACAGCTTCAGCTTCCTGTCCCGTACATCCTGAAGATGCTCTGTGAGCAGAGTCGTATCCAACCCCAACGTCGGGTTGATGAACATCCGCAAAGTTGTGTCAATCAGCTTCAGTTCTTTCTTGGGGAACTGCGGCAAGAACTTTTGGAACAGCTTGTAGGTCAGGTTGACATCGTTGATGCAGTAGTCCCCGTATGCAGCCAACCTCTCTTGGGAGAAGTCCCCTCGGCGCATGCCGATTGCGTTCATCACTTCGGTGCCCTTCTTGCCCAGCTTTTCCCGCTCGGCCAGGGCGGCAAGGGACCCACTGACTTCCACCCCGTGCAGGGCACGCCCCATGCACAACGTATCCAGCCACAGTGCCGGGTCAATACCAAACCGCCAATTCAGGATCGCGCCGTCGAACATGGTGTTGTGTGCCAGCACCATTGAGTTCTCCCAGTCAAACTGATCCAACCAGTCTTTGAGTTGGTAGTCCGCACCGCTGGCCCACTCCAGTTCTCCATCGTTTACTTTGATGCCTATACCAATCACCTCAAAACGGGGGTCACGGATGTACTCCTCCGTAGTAATTTTGGATAGGCTGTACTCCCTGTCGTAGTACGTTTCAAAGTCTATTGTTATCAGATCCATCTTGTTTCCCTGTTTCCACTTCAATTAGTTTTTGGATGTAGTGCAGGGCCTTCTGCAGATCCTGCACCCCGTTCTTATGTCGCCAGCGGGAAAGATATTTAACGGCGTTACCATCAAGATACCCAAGCTGCCAATCCAAGATCACATCCCAGGTTTCATACTGGAACTGCTTGTAGTGGTTACCGCCCACCTGCGTTTCGTTAGCGCTCATATCAGGGCTTGTCCAATACTTTCAGCTTCAGCATAACGCGTTGTTTTTCTTCCTCGATTTTCTGTAACGCTTCCGTCTTTTTGATAGCTGTAGAGGAAGGGCCAGGGGTTATGCGTTCCTCTGTCCAGAACTTGTGCAGGTTCCCGCACTGGTAACGACGGCGGCGCG
>Ga0315901_10004042_pt1 | contig 18561 bp, 17 predicted proteins | sample LakEriMetagenome_10_FD_203761 | JGI IMG/M metagenome (GOLD analysis project Ga0315901, IMG submission 203761) | Freshwater fungal communities from buoy surface, Lake Erie, Ohio, United States - Buoy 2 MA116 | ecosystem: Environmental > Aquatic > Freshwater > Lake | place: USA: Lake Erie, Ohio...
AGGTGTTCATTGTTGCCGCAGCGGTTACAGAACACACCATGCTTATCCCGCAAATTCTTCCACAAAAGTACACAGCTTTCTTCGGTGTTGTAAGTTTGGATAAAAGTAACAAAGTCCATAATTAAAAATGATTAGGATACAGGCGCAATATAGGGGTCGAAATACACACCGCAAAGGCATAGAGTCGGCTTGCGCCTAATCTGGCCCGAAATTACACGCTTATAAACGTTTAACTAATAATTTATAAAATTCACATAGCCCTCATCCCCCATCTCTTCCTCGCCTCCAGCACCCCCTCATCCAAATCCCGCATCTGAATTTCGTCACTGGTTCAATCGCCCATTCCGACAGCCTTCGGAATAGAAATTCCCCAAACGACAGACAACAGACTTCAAACAGGAAACCAATAACTCCTGTTCATCTTCGGTTCTTTTTGGATTCCGAACCCGAATAGGTTTTCTAATGCATGATTTGAGATAATATCTTCGTGACTGATGGTGACTAGACCCTGATTTATGACCACCCCACTCCTCCGCTCCTGGCAGGCCTCCGACCTCGAAGACCTCTGCTGCCGGGCCAACGACGACCGCATCGCACGCTTTATGACCGATGCGTTTCCCCACCCGTATTCCTCGCTGGATGGATTGCGGTTTCTCACCCTGGCCATGTCTTCCCCCGAACGCTTCCGCGCCATTGTGATGGCGGACCGCGCGGTGGGCGCTATAGGCCTGCATCCGCAAGGCGATATCCTCAGCCGGAATGCGGAGCTCGGCTATTGGCTTTCTCCTGAGTTTCACGGGAAGGGAATCATGACCCGGGCCGTGGGCGAAATGGTGGCGCATGGTTTTGCAACACTGCCGGTCCACCGGATCTTTGCCCGTCCGTTTTCCAACAATCCGGCTTCGATGCGCGTATTGGAAAAAGCCGGCTTTTTGCTTGAAGCACGGTTGCAGGGCACCATCCTCAAGCGCGACGAAGTGCTCGACGAACTTATCTATGGTATCCGCAGACCTGCCTGATTGGCCGGCTGCGATGTGCTGGTAGGTGCCGGTGTGGCGGCTTAATTGTTGTCGATTAATCCTTAATTCTCTTCCAGTAGGTAGCTTTGCAGCGTGGAGATTCTCATTATCTTCCTGCTGATCCTGTTGAACGGGGTCTTCGCCATGTCGGAAATCGCCATGGTGTCTTCGCGCAAGGCGAGGCTGGAAGCTGCTGCTAAACGCGGCGATAAAGGTTCGGCCAAGGCCCTGGAAATGTCCAAAAATCCCGGGCGATTCCTTTCAACCGTACAAATCGGCATCACCCTGATCGGCATCCTGACCGGTATTTATTCCGGTGCCCAGTTGGAGGATGACTTTACCGCCTGGTTGAACACTTTCCCGAGCCTGCAACCTTTCAGCCAGACCATCGCCGTAACGGTAATTGTTGTCAGCCTGACCTTCTTTTCATTGGTGCTCGGTGAGCTGGTTCCCAAGCGCATCGGCCTCACAATGCCCGAAAAGATCTCGCGCACGCTGGCCATTCCGATGAACGGACTTTCGAAGCTCACTTCACCCTTCATCTGGTTGCTCACGATTACCTCCGACCTGCTCATCCGCTTGCTCCGCATCAAGGCCACTTCGGAGAGCCGGATCACGGAAGAAGAAATCAAGGCCATCATCCAGGAGGGAACGGAAGAAGGGGCGATTGAAGAAATCGAACAGGATATCGTGGAGCGCGTATTCAGCCTGGGCGACCGCACCGTGGCTTCGCTTATGACGCACCGCAACGACCTGGTCTACCTGCGCACCGACGACGACGCCGAAGCCGTGCGCAAAACCGTGAACGAGGAAATGCACAGCGTCTATCCGGTGATGAACGAAGAGATGGACGTGGTGGGCATCATCCTGCTCAAGGATCTTTTCCGGTGCATCGACGAGCCCGTTTTCCACCTGGCCGACCATATCCGCAAGCCGCAGTATGTCACTGAAATCATCTCAGCCTACGAAGCGCTGAAGCTGTTCAAGACCGGCAAGACGCACCAGGCGCTCGTGATCGACGAGTTCGGACAGACACAGGGACTGGTGACGATGAACGACCTCCTGGAAGCGCTGGTGGGCGATGTGTCTGAGTTTTACGAAAGCGAGTTTTCCTTTATCCAACGCGAAGACGGCAGCTGGCTGATCGACGGGCAATATCCGCTGGCCGATTTCCTCCGCCGTTTTGATCTCGATGAGATGATCGAAAACTATCCCTACAATACCATCAGCGGACTGATTTTACACGAGCTGCGCAGCATCCCTTCGGCAGGCGAGCACCTGGACTGGATGAATTTCCGAATCGAGGTGATGGATATGGACGGCGCGCGGATCGACAAGATCCTGCTCTCGCGGCGCGAGGAGAACGACGACTGATTCCGGGATTACTTCACCACTCCCAGTTCGCGGCCTACCTTGGTAAAGGCGGCCACGGCGCGGTCGATGTGGTCGAAATCGTGCGCAGCGCTGAGCTGTACGCGGATACGGGCCTGGTCTTTGGGCACTACCGGGTAGAAGAACCCGATCACGTAAATGCCTTCATCGAGCAGTTTGTCGGCCATTACCTGGCTGAGCTTGGCATCGTAGAGCATGATGGGCACGATGGCGCTGTCGCCGTCTCTGAAGTCGAAACCGGCGGCTTTCACACCTTCCTTGAAGCGCTTCACATTGGCTTCGAGCTTGTCGCGCAGGGCGGTGGTTTCGGTGAGCATATTGAAGACTTCGATACTCGCACCCACGATGCTCGGGGCCAGTGAATTGGAAAACAGGTAAGGGCGGCTGCGCTGGCGCAGCATGTCGATGATCTCCTTTCGGCCGGTGGTATAACCACCCATGGCGCCGCCGAGGGCTTTGCCGAGCGTGCCGGTGATGATGTCGACGCGGCCCATCACATTGCAGTATTCAGGTGTTCCGCGGCCGGTTTTGCCGATGAAGCCGGCAGCGTGGCATTCATCGGTCATTACCATGGCATTATATTTATCGGCCAGGTCGCAGATTTTATCGAGTTGGGCCACATAACCATCCATGGAGAATACGCCGTCGGTAACGATCAGTTTGAAGCGGGCGCCGTCGGCATCTGCTTTTTGCAGTTCGGCTTCGAGGGCGGCCATGTCGTTGTTGGCATAGCGGTAGCGCTTGGCTTTGCAGAGGCGAACGCCGTCGATGATGGAAGCGTGGTTGAGGGAATCGCTGATGATGGCGTCTTCTTCGCCGAGGAGTGGTTCAAACACACCGCCATTGGCGTCGAAGGCCGCAGCGTAGAGGATGGTGTCTTCCGTTTCGTAAAAGGAAGCGATACGGGCTTCGAGTTCCTTGTGAATGTCTTGGGTTCCGCAGATGAAGCGCACGCTGCTCATGCCGAAGCCGTGGGTATCGATGGCGCGCTTGGCGGCTTCGGTAACACGGGGATGGCTGCTGAGGCCGAGGTAGTTATTCGAGCAAAAATTGAGCACCTCGGCACCGTTGTTGAGGCGGATCACCGCGTCTTGCGGGGTTATGATGATGCGTTCGCGCTTATACAGCCCGGCTGCTTCGATGGCTTGCAGTTCTGTGGCCAGGAATTCTTTGAAGGCTCCGTACATGCCGCGAATTTAGGAAGAAACGTCCGCCGTGCGGAATGCCTTTGTCGGGTTCCGTTCAGATCAGGGCCTGCGTAGGGTATTGGGCTGGAAAGTCTTCCAGCTGTGCCAGAACTCCTGGTAAACGGGAATGGCTTGCAGGCCGGTGGTTCCGTCTGCGCTCCGGCCAGCGAGGTCGTAGCTGCGGGTGCCAACGCGGAGGCTGTCGTTGTCCAATGTTGCCGTTTCAGGAACCACCCAGGCGCTGAACGATTTGCCGTCTACCCCGAGCAGCAGGGCAATTTGCACACCGCCCATGGTGTCGTTGACGCAGCCTTTGCGTTTCAGGTAATTCCAGTCGTAAGCCCTCGCCTGCCCTTTCCATACGATACCGGCAATCCAGCTTTTCTCTTTCCATGATGCGGTATCGCTGCGGGTGAGCTTTCCTTTCATGCGACCTTCATCATAAGGTTCCAGTTTAGCGTATTCCGCATTAAAGTTGGTATCGGGTTGCAGGATGCGCGAATGGGGATGCAGGCGCAGCCAGGTGCCCAGCCGCATTTGTTGGCAGAATACCTCGGGTAATTTTTCCCCTTTGAGCGGTCCGGTAACCGCTTCTCCGTTTGCCTGCCGCCACCAGCTTCCGCTGGTCTGGTCTTCGAACATGGCATTGAAATGGTCCATCCCCACCAGGCGGAATGTGGCGGGTTTGCCTTGCACGACGGGCTCGTAGACGCGGCCCGTGCGGCAGACCGAGCAATAGGTTACGAATACAGCTTTGCCGCCCACGGTATCCTGCACGCGGTGATGGTAGGCGATGTATTGGATGGGATAGGCAGCAGCTTCATTTCCGATGCTAACACCGATAACCAGCAGGTTGCTGTCAACTTTGTTTCCTGTCGCCGTTGCCATCTGTTTGTTTTTTACGGGAGCGAACATGCCGGAGGCACTCATCGGTCCGTTGAAGGCGTAGGCCACGGCGGCGAAGATGGCGATGAATATCAGGGCATACCAATGCCGCGCACGCGGATGGCGCCAGGCGATGAAAACCGCCGCGAGCGCAAAAAGCAGGCGAAGTGCCCAACGCCATTGCCAGAGGAAATAGGCCAGGGGAAGGCTGTTCATGCGCTGGCTTCCGGGCAGGGGCATGATAAAATAAACCAGGAAGAATTCAAGTGCAATGAGCAGGAAGACGGAAAGGAAAAGGAGGGCGCGCATGTTGCAAATTAGTGAATCCCGGCTTATGCAGCAGAAATTCGTTATGGGAACGAACAGCCCCGGGGAGTGTGGTTTTCGTCTGATTGCGCAGGTGTTTTTGTGGCGGAATACATTTTTCTTGCGCATGTTTCGGTATAAAGTGGATAAATAGGTATATCTTTGTGCACCGCGAAGTCAGTTTCTCGCCGGGTACATTGAATTCAGCTCCCCTGTTATTCCGTTTGCCATACGTTTCTCACGATTTCCGGGATGGACCTGAGGGTCTTCTAATCCTAACCAATGAAATTTGATCAATTAAACCTGAGTGCACCATTGTTGCGCGCGCTCAGCGAGCTTGGATACGAAAATCCAACCCCCATTCAGGCGAAAGCCATTCCACATGTTGTAACCGGCCGCGATTTATTCGGCTGTGCCCAGACCGGCACCGGTAAGACGGCTGCCTTTGCATTGCCCATACTTGAACAGTTGCAGGCAAGCGGATTGAAAGCAGCTCCCGGGAAGCCGGTAGTATTGGTTTTGGCTCCAACGCGCGAGTTGGCGCTGCAGATAGAAGAGAGTTTCCGCGATTACGGCAAGTATCTCAACCTGCGCAGTACCGTTGTGTTCGGCGGCGTTTCGCAGCACAGGCAGGCAGAAGCGCTGCGCCGTGGCTGTGATATCCTCATCGCCACGCCTGGTCGTTTGCTCGATTTGATGGAGCAGAACCTGCTTTCGCTGAATGCTGTGAAGTATTTCGTGCTCGACGAAGCCGATCGCATGCTCGACATGGGCTTCATCCATGATATGAAGAAGGTGATAGCCCGTTTGCCGAAAGAGAAGCAGACGTGCTTTTTCAGCGCCACAGTGCCGGCAGAAGTAAAAACGCTTTCTGAAACCTTGTTGCAGAACCCGGTGCGGGTGAGCGTGGATCCTGAAAACAGCACCACGGATCTCGTGAACCAGGAATTGTACAAGGTAAGCAAGGAAGATAAGCGCGCCTTGTTAAAACACCTTTTGCAGGATCGTCAGATCGATCACGCCTTGGTGTTCACGCGCACGAAGCGCGGAGCTGACCGTGTGGCCCGCGATCTGGTAAAGAGCGGTATACCGGCAGAAGCCATCCACGGCGACAAATCGCAGCCTGCCCGTGAAAAGGCGCTCGACGGCTTCAAGAATCGCCGCTTGCGTGTGTTGGTGGCTACCGATATCGCAGCGCGTGGGATTGATGTGGATCGCTTGAGCCATGTCATCAATTTTGAGATTCCAGAAGTGGCTGAGACGTATGTGCATCGCATCGGCCGCACCGGCCGTGCCGGTAAAGGAGGAATAGCCATTTCTTTCTGTACGGATGAAGAAATGCCTTACGTACGCAGCATTCAGAAGCTGATCAACAAAAGTATACCGTCGTTTCAACACCCTTACGCACAGTAAGCGGAGCGACAGTTTTACAGCAAAATCAAGAACACAGTTACCAATCTAAATATACCAAAATGAAAACAGGAGTAGTAAAATTCTTCAACACCACCAAGGGTTTCGGCTTTATTGTCGACGATGAAACCAAGCGTGAAATCTTCGTTCACGTTACGGGCCTCGACGCCGGTGCAATCCAGGAAAACGACAAGGTAGAGTTCGTTGAAGAACGCGGTCCCAAAGGCGCAAACGCCGTGAACGTCCGCAAGATCTAAGGTATAAGTACCCGAAATCAGACTTTCCAAGCCCCGTTTCAAACGGGGCTTTTTTGTTTTCTGTCGGATGAGTTTTTTGACAGACAGAAGGGAGCTCGCTGCAGTACTTTGGCGTTTACACGTTTACAGCTCAGTCAGCAGCCGGACACTTGAAAGGAGGAGCGCAGATTTATGTAAGAGGCTCAGCGGGCGGAACAAGAAAATTTTCTGCACAGATGAAGAAATGCCTTATCTTCGCAGCATTCAAACGCTGATTAACTGAAGCCCACCGGCCCGTCAAAACCCATATTCTATTTTAGCTGGTTTCCCGATTTTCAAACACCAATTACCAATACCAAATACATCACAATGAAAACAGGAGTAGTAAAATTCTTCAACACCACCAAGGGCTACGGTTTTATCCGTGAAGATGCCAGTGGCCAGGAGATCTTCGTTCACATCACCGGTCTCGCCGGTGGCCGTATCAACGAAGGCGACAAGGTGGAGTTCGAAGTAGAACAGGGCCGTAAAGGCGCCAATGCTGTGAACGTCCGCCAGATCGAAGGCTGAGAAACGATATAGCTTGACTACCAAGGCCCCGCTGGAAAGTGGGGCCTTTTTTTTGGTGTCTAAAACTGACAAAGGTCATATCACGTAACATTGGCTTAACATTGAAGTAACAAAGGGTCAACATTTGGGAAGCTATTTCGCAGACTGCATTTATGGCCAACATCCTTTCTTTCCTGATTCCCCGCGAGAAGAAGTTTTTCCCGCTTTTCGACAAGGCTGCCGACAACCTGGTAGAGATCGCCACAGCCCTGGAGAAGATGGTCAACAATCCGGATCTCGAGCAGCGCAGAAAACTCATCCGCGACATCGAGCGTATGGAGCACCATGGAGACACCATCTGCCACGAGATTTTCAACGAGTTGAACAGTACTTTCATCACGCCGTTTGACCGGGAGGATATACACGCCCTGAATACGGCACTCGACGATATTATCGATTATATCCACGGCAGTGCGAAGCGGATAGATCTGTATCAGATCCATGAAATGACGCCGGCTATTCGCAAGTTGGCCGAGTTGATCCTTCAGGCTTCTGAAGAACTGAATGTGGCTGTACGGGAACTCCGCAACATGAAAAAACCCGGCAAGGTGAAAGAAGCCTGTGTGCGCATTAACAGCATTGAGAACCACGCCGACGACATTTTCGATACCGCCATTGCGCGCTTGTTCGAAGAAGAGAAAGATGCCATCCGGGTTATCAAAATGAAGGAAGTGCTCAGCAACCTCGAAACGGCCACCGATATGTGTGAAGACGCGGCCAATGTGATCGAGACCATCATCGTTAAGTACGCCTGATCCAAGCAGCATGACGCTGATTGTTGTCATCATCATCCTGGCGCTGGTATTCGATTATATCAACGGATTCCACGATGCCGCCAACTCTATCGCCACCATCGTAAGTACCAAGGTGCTTACCCCGTTGCAGGCGGTACTCTGGGCTGCTGTTTTCAATTTTGTAGCCTATTTCCTTTTTAAAGACCACGGCGTAGCGAACACCATCAGCAAGACGGTGGCCGATTCCTATATCACGCTGCCGGTAATTCTTTCCGGACTGATAGCGGCCATTTTCTGGAACCTGCTCACCTGGTGGTACGGCATTCCTTCCTCTTCCTCCCACACGTTGATTGGCGGTTTCGCCGGAGCAGCACTCGCTCACGCCTTCTTTACCAAAGGATGGGTGGCCTTCAGCTCGGTGGTTGAAATGGAGAAGATTGTCAAAACCGTTCTCTTCATCTTCCTCGCCCCGCTGATCGGGATGATCATATCCATGTTCATCACCATTGTAACCATCCAACGCCGATTCCTGGTCAAGGTGAGCATTATGCTGCTGGCGGGCGCCGGAACCTGGATGATGTTTGATCATTTCAGACATACCAAGATGGAAGAGAACCTGGCCAAGTTTCTCCGTGTAGAAAAGTACAAGAAAGACCTGGCCAAGAACCCGCAGGATTCCGTGGCGAAAGCCAAATTGGCCAAGGCAGAGGCCAATTATGCCAAAGCAGTGGTTTACCTACCCGAAGCAGACGAAATCGGAACCAAAGCCGTAGCCGAGAAAATTGCCAATGTGGTTCCGCTTGATGAACTCGAAGGCAGTAAGCTGAAAGATGGCATCGGCAAGGCCTTGAAACTTGACCTATTGAAGAAGGAGGCGTTTTACAACCCGGCTCTCAAACCGAAATACGACAGCATACTGGCAGAGATTGAAGCCGTTAAACCCCTGCTCAAAGGCTACCGCACGGCAGGCCGCGACAGCACGGTGCACATGGTTGCTACGGCCATGCGCATGAGTGCGGAGGAAGAACTTCGCCTTACCAAATTCTTTACTGTCGATCTGCGCAAGGACCTTTACAAGGAATTGGACAAAGCCGATAATTCGTACCTCAAATACGGCATCGCGCTCACGGTACTTATCTTCCTGCTTGCCTATATCTATGTCGAAAAGCTAAGCACGCCAAGCACGTATAAGATGGCCTCGATGTTCAAGAAGCTGCAGTTGATGTCGTCTGCCGCCTTCAGCGTTGGCCACGGCGGCAACGATGCCCAGAAAGTGATGGGTATTATTGGTGCGGCGTTGATTGCCAATGGAGATATCAGCGATTTCAGTGAAATGAAAGCATGGGTGCCGTTGGCCTGTTATACTGCCATCGGCCTGGGCACACTCAGCGGTGGTTGGAAAATTGTGAAGACCATGGGCACCAAGATTACCAAGGTAACGCCTCTTGAAGGTGTGAGTGCTGAAACAGCCGGTGCGATGACCTTGTTCATGACGGAACAGATGGGCATACCCGTGAGTACAACGCATACCATTACCGGTTCCATTATCGGGGTTGGAGCTACCAAACGCCTGAGTGCAGTGCGCTGGGGAGTAACCCGCAGCCTGCTCTGGGCTTGGATCCTCACCATTCCGGTAAGCGCCACGGTGGCAGGACTCGTGTATTATCTTACACGGATGTTCCTTTGATCCTGTCAGACTAAGCTTAATCTTTTCAAAGCCTCTGCATTCGCAGGGGCTTTTTTGTGCCGTATGTGTCTGCATTGTTAGGGCAATGTTAACAGATGCAACGAAAGCGTAACACTGCCTTTATACCATAATATACGGGTAACATTTCCTTTGCATACGAAATACATACAGGAAACAAACCCGTAACAAAAAGGAAATGAGAACCCCTTCCGGCCTGCGCCGTTTCACTGTGATCTGTGCCTTCATCTCGCTCACGGCAGCTTCACTACACGCAGAGAACCTGATACCTTACAGACCTTTGTCAGACTCCGGAATCAAGACGCCGGCTGCGCCCAAGAAAGGTTGGTATGAAAGCATCAACATCCGCGGTTACATGCAAGTGCGCTACAACCGTTTGCTCGAAACCAATCCGCAATTGCGTTGCGAACAATGCGACCGCAGTTGGGGAGATAACGGAGGTTTTTTTATCCGCCGGATGCGCATCATCTTCTTCGGACAAATCAGCAAACAGGTCTATTTTTATATCCAGCCTGACCTGGCGAGTTCGGTTTCGAGCTCCAGCTTGCATTGGGGCCAGATTCGGGATGCATATTTTGATGTTGGTGTCACCAAAGACAATGCGTTCCGTTTCCGCATCGGGCAAAGCAAGGTTCCTTTCGGCTTTGAAAACATGCAATCCAGTCAGAACCGTTTGCCGCTAGACCGCGCCGATGCGCTGAACAGCGCTGTGACCAACGAACGCGATCTGGGTGTATTCTTTTACTGGGCGCCTGTTAAAAAGCGGCGCCTGCTGTCTGAACTTGTTTCCTCCGGATTGAAAGGTTCAGGTGATTACGGTGTTTTTGCTTTTGGGGCATATAACGGTCAAACGGCCAACCGCCCTGAAGCCAATAACGAATCGCATATTGTCAGCCGCATCAGTTATCCGTTCCAGGTTGGCAAGCAAATTATCGAACCCGGTATCCAAGCGTACAAAGGGAAATATGTGCTCGACCGGGCATCGCTGTCGAATGGCGTGAAGTTCAGGCAAGACCTGAACTACCGCGACGAGCGCATTGCCGGCACTTTTGTGCTGTATCCGAAGCCATTCGGTATCCTGGCAGAATACAATACCGGTATCGGTCCGGAGTTTAACAAACATACCGATTCCATCGAAGAGCGTCGCCTGCAGGGCGGTTTTGCTACCTTCTCTTATATGGCGCATTGGAAAAAGCAGACCTTTATTCCCTTTACCCGCGTTCAATATTACCAAGGTGGAAAGAAGCACGAAACCGATGCCCGTTCTTACCTGGTGCGCGAACTGGAAGTAGGAGTCGAATGGCAGCCTGAGCGCCAGTTTGAGCTGGTGGTGATGTATACCCGTTCATCGCGCAGATTTGAGGATTTTCGCAACCAGAACAATACGCAAACTGGCGGCTTGTTGCGCGTGCAGGCGCAACTGAACTTCTGACCCCAAATACCGTGATTATGTCAGGTTTTTAACCCGATATAACCTTTTCGTTAACCGGAACGTTATCCGGTAGTGGCATCTTTGCTGCGCGAAATGAGGAAAAGGGCATTATGGGCAGCCATCGGAATTATCCTGACAGCAAGTTTACTGCTTTGGCGTCGGGATTCCGATTCGGGTGTACTGAACCTGGCCCCCGGTGCCTTCCGCAGCAGTTTCGGGTTTCTTCCCGATGATACCCTGCTGGCCGTTGGCGATTCTGCTATTCCCTTTATGGATTCGCTGCGTGTTTTGCAAGACAGCGGGCACACCATCGTCATTGTCGGACTGAACCACAACGGTGAAGCTCCGGCGGGTGAAGGTGTAAACCGCGGATTGCAGCGGGCTGAGATATTAAGGCGTTATATGAGTGCCTACCTTGACCCGGAGAAGTTGCGGACATCGCATGCGGCCGCTGACAACGATGCGGTTTTGCTCGAAGAAGGCGTTCCCTGCCGTTTGTTCAGACTTGAAACCGAATAGGCAAAGGTTTACATCTGGTTCACATTCCCGTTATTTAGCCTGGCTTGATTTGCACCGTGTTCGCAAGAACACAGAAACAGCGTCTTCTCTTGCGTTGCTTCTCATGGGTTTGGAAGAAAAAGGCAGTCAACAGGCTGCCTTTTTCAATTTCTAGGCCCCACCGAGAAATTCACGGAACCAGTGCCAGCTTTGTTTGGGCCGCCTTTCCAAACTATTGAAATCCACCTGCACCAAACCAAATTTCGGTTTATATCCTTCGGCCCATTCCAGGTTGTCGAGCAGGCTCCAGGCGAAGTATCCCTGCACATTGGCGCCTTCGCGCATGGCACGGTGCATGCTTTCAATGGCTTTGCTGTAGTAAGCGATGCGGCGTGAATCGTTCAGGTCGCCGGGAACCTCCTCCAATCCGATCCCGTTTTCGGTTACATAAACGGGCGGCAGTTGCGGATAGCGCAGATGCAGTGCCAGCAAGGTTTTCCCCAGCGCTTCGGGGTGATCTTCCCATTGCATGGCCGTGAGTGGCACCTTGCGTTTTTCGGCCGGTATAATTCGGCTGCGGATTACAGGTTGCCAGGGAGCTGCGGCTGCAATTTGCCGGGTATAGGCTTGTATGCCGATGAAGTCAAAATCGAACGCCATCAGCCGATTATCGTACGGCGCGAGTTGGTGGCCGAGGCGGTGCAGAATTCGGGCGGCCTCATCCGGGTAACCCATACCCAGCGCGGGTTCCAGAAAGTAGCGGTTGATGAGTGCATCGAGCCGGTCGGCGGCCTTGCGGTGATAACTTGCCTGACTCAGCGGCTCGAAATGCGTCCACGAAAAGGTGGTTCCGATATGCGCGTCGGGTACTGTTTCGCGCAATACGCGCGCGCCGGCAGCTTGCGCCAGCACGGCGTGATGGGCTGCATGCAGGAACGGATCCAGTCCGCGCACACCGGGCGCATGGATGCCGAGCAGATAACCGGCGCCGGTGAAAACGGAGGGCTCGTTCAGCACCATCCAGTTTTTGACTCTATCGCCAAAATAACGGCCGGCTACATAAGCAAATTCTTCAAGCCGGTGGATGATATCGCGTTTTTGCCAGCCGCCTTTTTCTTGCAGCGCCTGAGGTAAATCCCAATGGTAGAGGGTAACCCAGGGCGTGATACCGCGGGCCAGCATGTGGTCGATCATCACATTGTAGTAGGCCAGTCCGCGCTTGTTGAGGTATTTACTGCCCGATGGCATGATGCGCGGCCAGGAGAGCGAGAAGCGATAATGGCCGAAACCGGCTCCGGTTAGCATGGCGATGTCGTGCGGATACAGGCGATAAGAGCCACAAGCACGGAATGGGTCGCCATGGGTATGTTGAATGCGTTTGGGATCTTCGTCGTAGAAGTGTTCCCAGATGCTTTTCCCACGTCCACCTTCCTGTATAAAACCTTCCGTTTGCAGGGAAGAGACTGCAGAGCCCCATACGAAGCCTTTGCCAAAATCTTCTCGCCTCATCCTGGGAAAACCGGGTTTTGGTGTGGATATGCGGGAGCCGTTGAGCCTTTTTCCAGGCGGCCGCTGATTTCGACGGCCAGGTTGGCTGTGATGTCGGGGAAGGCCATGCGCAGCGCCTTGCCTTCATCAAGCCAGAAGCGGATTTGACGGGCTTTGTCGGCGTGGAAGTCAGACAAAACAGTTACGCCTTTCGCAGATAGCCAACGTGCATTGAATTGTTGCTCGAGTTGGGCCTTCATCGGAATGACGAGCATTTTCTTTCCCAGGTGCAAGGCTTCAGAGGTGGTGCCGAAACCGGCCGCGCAAACCAATCCGCTGCAACGTGTCAAGGCCTGTTGGAATGCAGCAGCTTCAATCGGAAAGAAACTTGCATTGTGGGTTTCGTAGGGTTGTTTCAACCTTTTGGAAAACACTTTCCAACGGTGAAAGGGAAACAAGCGGGTAACCGATTCGATATAGGTATGATGACAAGCGGGAAGATAGACCAATATAAAACCCTCATCGTCGACCGGCAATTGGCGAAGGGAAGGAGATATATAAGGAGTGTATACTTCCGGCGCGAATGCTTCATAAAAATAGGCCAGCTTTTGTTGTGCGGGTGCATAGTGTTGCAATACGGCTGCGCCTATCGGGTCAAAATAGCGGCCCCGCCGGAAGTTCGGATGGAAATACGCGTATTGGTTGCTGATGCCGAGGGTCGGAATTCCGGCGCGGGCTGCACCGTATAGGCTGAGCGGCTCAAAGTCGCTTACCACGGCATCGTATTGTCGGATGGGAATGGCGGCTACATCGCGTTTTAATTGTTTAAAGTTCCATTGCTTCCAGGTTTTGGGAATGTGAATTCCGCCTTTGTTGCCGAATATGAAACCCATGCCGTTGAAGCGATAGGCAACATCGATCGGGGCGTGAAGTTCACAATCGTTACCGCTGATCAACACCTCCACAGACGCAAAGCGCTGCAGTTCCTGAATCAGGGCGAACGAACGGCCCATGTGTCCGTTTCCGGTTCCCTGAATGCCAAATAGTATCCTCACGTTTTACGTTAAAGAATGAAGCTATTGTATGTTGTTATTTAACTGCCGCCTGCAATCCGAATTCGTGCAGCAGTCCTTCGAAGAGAATACCGGAACCAGGCTCTTTTTCATCTTCCTGTTTTGCTTCCTTGCCACGGGTGAAGTGTTCATCGTAATGGAAGATATTCCAGCTCCCGTCATTGTATTCGAGGGCGGTAAGGTTTTCGACCCAATCACCCGAGTTGAGGTAGGTAATCGGAGCTTCATAGCCTTCCACTGCTTTCATGGCGGGTTGGTGGATATGGCCACAGATTACATAGCTGTATCCATTTGATGCAGCTAAATCGATGCAGGTTTTTTCGAAATCACCTATGAAACTAATGGCGCTTTTCACTCCGTTCTTTATTTTTTTGGATAGTGATATTCTGCCGCCGCCGAGTTTTTCGGAAAACCAGTTTACCGCGCGGTTGATGAGGATAAGGGTATCGTAACCCACGGCCCCGAGCTTCGCCAGCCAGCGGGAGTGTTGCATGCATACATCGAATACATCGCCATGGAAAAACCAGGCGTCTTTGCCGTCGAGTTTCAACACCAATTTGTTCACGATGCTGATGCCGCCGAATTCGAATCCGCTGAAGCGCCGCAGCATTTCATCGTGGTTCCCTGTGATGTAATACACCTTGGTGCCTTTTTGAACAAGCTGCAGGATTTGGCGTACCACTTTCATGTGGGTGGAAGGCCAGTATTTTTTGCTGAATTGCCAGATATCGATGATATCGCCGTTGAGCACGAGTACTTCCGGGTCGATGCTTTTCAGGTAGCGGTTCAGTTCGCGGGCGTGACAGCCGTAAGTACCGAGGTGCACGTCGGAGATCACGGCGAGTTCAAGTTTTCTTCTTTCCATCAATGCGCATGGATTTGCCGGTACAGGCGCTGCATCAGCCGGGTGGTCCAGGCATGAAGCAGGCGAAAGAGAAGGCTGTTTTCTTGCATGATGTGCAAAGCTCAATCGGGTACAATATGCCAGCATTACGCAGAGGTTAGGCTTTAGTGAATTGTTTATCGGGTGTATGCGATGTTTCCGGGAGGTTGAGGCAGGTAGATACTTTGAAAGGGTATCTCGGCCAGCAGGCAAAGTGAACCTTGTGGTTAACTGCTTTTCTTCGGTTTCAAGATGGTGGGGCAGGGTGGATTGTTGAGGTGTATTTCGGGTTTGGGCTATTTCGGGGGAGTTTAGATTCTGGTGTGGAGATGGGGAGTGGAGTTGAAGAAGGAGTGGGGAATGAGGGGATTATGGTGGTTATAAAATAAAAAACAAACGTTTATAAGCGTGTAATTTCGGGCCAGATTAGGCGCAAGCCGACTCTGGGCCTTTGCGGTGTCTGTTTTGACCCCTATATTGCGTCTGCATTCTAATCACTTTTAATTATGGACTTTGTTACTTTTATCCAAACTTACAACACCGAAGAAAGCTGTGTACTTTTGTGGAAGAATTTGCGGGATAAGCATGGTGTGTTCTGTAACCGCTGCGGCAACAATGAACACCTGTGGCTCCCTTCAAAGCTGAAATACAGGTGTAGACAATGTAAGTCTGAAATCACCTTGCGCAGTGGAACCTTGCTGGAGTATTCAAAACTGCCTTTCCGTTATTGGGTTTACGCGATTGGAGTAGTGGCATTTCAGAAGAAATCGATCTCTGCATTGCAGGTACAGCGCCATCTGGGACACCGGAACTATCGCCCGATCTGGCTGATGATGCAGAAAATGAAGGTGATGATGGCTGATCTGGTCGATTGGTACGCGATGCTCGACCATCTTACGGCAGGTGTGGCCACCTTTCCGGCTGTTCCTGAAAAGTCAGACCCTGAAGCTAAAACCACCAAAGCCGCTGCAAAGCAAGGCTTTAAGGTACAATCAGAAGATGGACAGGGTTTGGAGATGATGCCTGTTGAGATAAAGGGACTGAATTTACAATTGCCTCATAGCCATCCGTGGTTCATCCACGCGCAGGGCGGGCGTTTGCGACTGATTTCGATGCTGCCGGAATCACTGAAAGACCTGCCTTACAACCACCACCATCCGGTTCCGCGGAAAACCACACCGCTGACACCTGACGAGCTTCCGGCCGGAATGAATATCCGCATCCGCAGCCTCGACAAGCGTCCGCGCCCCTGGTTCGAGGATGACCGCTATATAGGCAGATTGCGCTACACGGAGATTATGATTGTCAATGCCAGGCGCAACCTGGAAGGCATCCACCATTACGTGAGTTCACGCTATCTCCGGAATTATCTGGGAGAATTCTGTTACCTCACCAATCGCCGCTATAGCGGAAATCAGAAAGTTGAACACATGTTCGGTTTGTTCGTCAGCAAGGCTTGGAATCTTCCGTACATAGTGGACGCTTCCGACTAATCTGGTTTTTCCGTTTACCCAAGGGCGAAATCACCTGCCAACTCCCGCCCTAAACCTTTCCCAACCCATCGCACCTCGTTCCTCCAGATCACCATTCCTTTCAGATTGGAGTCTCTTCACGTATTTCCGTCGCAAGAACCGATATGATGTCTCACTCACGAAATCCCCGTGCCGATAGCTGTCGGGAGTAGGCTTTCGACCCTCCTGAAGATTTTCTAATCCACGATTCGTGACGATTCGCATCCCTTCGCATGGCTAATACGCGCCCTTTGGTTGCTCTTACTCCACCACGAATTTCGCCTGCTCAAAACCTGACCTGCTGCGGAGTTGCAACAAATAAGTTCCCGGAGACAACTTGCTCAGCCTGATTGTTGTTTCATTTTCTGACAACGAGCCACGAAGCAACATGCGTCCATTCAAATCGCAGACAGCATACGCCAACGGTTGACCCGCTTGCATCAAGACTGAACGGATAGATAGGTAATTGCGCACAGGATTCGGGTAAAGCTGCAAGGGCTGTAGGTTTTGACGGGTAGCAGATGTTGTAAGACCAGCGCAAAGCACCTTATTCAGCGTGTCTGTGAGTGGCGTAGAAGCGATCGTGCCGGGTGCGGCGGTGCTTTCGATATAATCGCCTGAGATTTCCCAGATGATCGCTCCGCGCAGCCGTGACCGCAGGATTTCCTGCGCTTTCAGGCCAACCGAACGTTCATCATCATAAGAAACAAACGTGTTGCCGGTCTTGCTGACCAAATAGGGCACCATGGAGATTGAATCCCAGAAGCTGTTGAAGTCTGATTGAGCTGCGAGGATATTGTAGTACAAGGGAGTTCCTTCATCTGCCGCAAATCGCACCATGTCGGCTTTTCCGGTTCCCGGCACTTGCAAACCGGGAGCGCCCGAAGTGATATGCGAACGGCCATACCAGGCCAGGCCAAGTGTAATTTTATCTGCAGGAACGCCAGCTGCCAGCATGTTTTTCACCGCCTCGCTGCAACTGAATCCGGTTTGGCCATGTTTAGCCACAGCATTCAAGGGAGCATTGTGGTTCGTATGGCTATCCCAGGTTCCGTAAAAATCGTAGCTCATGAGATTGATAACATCTACGAGCGGTGCGACTTTATCCCATTCCACCATACTGATATGGCTCGGACTCGCGCCGGCGGCAATGGTGAGCAACAAGGGTTGTTGGGTTTTGGCGGATAACACGTTCAGTGTATCCCTAACTTGCTTCAGCAACAACGTAAAATTCTGCTTCTGGCTTGCATCCGCCGGATACTCCCAATCGATATCGATGCCGTCCAACCCATACAATTCAACCATCGTTCTGCACGCACGGGCGAAAGTGGCCCGACGGCTTACATCGGCCGCAATACCCGGAAACTTGTCGGAATATGTCCATCCGCCTAGCGAAACCATCAGTTTACAGCCTTCGCGATGGGCATAATCACTCAGCTTCTGACCAGGTTGATGGTATTCCGGATTTCCAAAATCATACTGTGTATCGTAGCCTGCAGGAGCCTTGGACCAATTGATCGGACCCAGCAACTGATTCTTATCGCCCCAGGGATCAGATATCCGAAGTGTCCCGTCGGCCTGGGGTTGAAAAAACGCATAGGTCAAAATACTGTATTTCTGGTACGGTACGCTTTGCGGATTCATCAGCTTGTTGCGGTCGTACCATTGCCAGCCGGCATAATATCCAATCACCTCCTTACACGTTTGCTGGGCCATCAGAACTTTGCCGAACCCTAAGAAAATCAGCCCGAAGTAAGCAATGGCTCTCAGTCTATTCATGGCTCAAACATAGCTTACGACCATTTTACGCAGGTTGATATATTCACCAAAATCGGCACTGTACATGGTGAACATGCATTTAATGCAGACAAAAAGAGCTATCAAATTATTAGACCTTCGGTTCTGCAACAACATTTGCAACTACCGTGCAGAAAGGCCGGTTTTTTCAGGGCTTCAATCCGCCTTCAACCCATACACCCGCACATTGCCAAACGAATCGACCAGGCGATCCAGTTGCGGGGCGATATCGGGCCGGGTCTCCAGTTTGCGGCTGTCGGAAAGGAAATACTGCGCTCCGCGTTTCCGCCACGATTGGAGCGAATCTGCTTCCAGCCGGTCAGTGTCAAAACACCAGCCTTTCCTGTCCAGGTGGTAAAGCCAGATGAAATGGGATACATCGTTGCCGGCCACCAC
>Ga0315901_10004043_pt1 | contig 18557 bp, 4 predicted proteins | sample LakEriMetagenome_10_FD_203761 | JGI IMG/M metagenome (GOLD analysis project Ga0315901, IMG submission 203761) | Freshwater fungal communities from buoy surface, Lake Erie, Ohio, United States - Buoy 2 MA116 | ecosystem: Environmental > Aquatic > Freshwater > Lake | place: USA: Lake Erie, Ohio...
TGGGCCTAATTTTGTGGCAAATAGCGTATTTTCGCCAAAGATCGATGCCATTTATGAACGACATTACCAGCAAAAAAATATTAATCGTGGATGATGAGCCAGATATTCTGGAGTTCCTGCGGTACAATTTGAAGAAAGAGGGGTTCGTAGTAGTGACGGCCGCAGATGGCAAGCAGGCACTGGAGGTGGCAGACGCAGAACACCCGGACTTGATTATCCTCGATATTATGATGCCGGAGTTGGATGGCGTGGAAACCTGCCGTGCGTTGCGAACAAAAAAAGAATTCAGTCGGACACCCATTGCTTTCTTGACGGCAAGAGATGAAGATTTTTCTCAAATAACGGCTTTGGATGTAGGAGGAGACGATTATATCACGAAACCAATCAAGCCCAGGGTCTTAATTAGTCGGATTGGAGCCCTTTTGAGGAGATCTGGATTGGAGGAGCCTGCCAATGATTCCATTATTAAAATCCATGATCTGGTAATTGATCAGCAGAAAGTATTGGTGACGCGGGGAGAGGAGGTATTTGAGTTTACGCGTCGTGAGTTTGAAATTCTTTGGTTACTGGCCTCTAAACCCGGACGAGTATTTACCCGGGAAGAGATTTTCGATAAGATATGGGGAAATGATGTAATTGTGGGTAATCGCACCATTGATGTGCACATCCGCAAACTTCGTGAACGCCTGGGAGAGCGCTACATCAAAACGATGAAAGGAATCGGATATAAATTTGAATTTTGACTGCCTACCGTACCTTTTGCCAGGGTGTTTGTTAGAATCCTCCTCGAAATCCGGTTGTTTTTGGATCAATCCCCAAAAAGTCGCGTGGGAAGGGCTCAAGAAACGGCCATTCAATAATTGCTAACCTGTTCTTCATGTTCAAAAATCAAACTCCGCAGCAACTGGCCTTGGTGGCAGCACTAACCTCGGCCGGAATTATCACGGGACTCGTGGTGTTGCTTTCTTTATTAAAACTGTTTGAACTTTCGTACACGGAGGTTGGACTGTTGTTTTTGACTGTTTTTTTGACGGATTACATTGCTAATTTCTATTACATCCGACATTATTTATATCGTAAAATCAAGCTGATTTACAAGGTGATTCACCGGCATAAGATGAGCGGGGATTTTAATGCCGGGAAAATTGAAATGGGCCGAAATGCCTTGGGAGATGTGGAGCGGGAGGTGGATGAATGGGCGGAGAACAATCAAAAAGAGTTTGAGGCCATGGAAAAACTGGCCAACTACCGCCGCCGGTTTATCGGGGATGTGTCGCACGAGCTTAAAACCCCGATTTTTAATATTCAGGGATTTATTTATACCTTATTAGATGGTGCGATGGACGACCCGGAGGTTCGGATTCAATACTTGCAGCGGGCTGCCAAGAATGTAGACCGGTTACAATTGATTGTAGAGGATTTGGAGACCATCAACAAGTTAGAAGCAGGTCAAATGGTTCTGGATTTACGGGAATTTGATATGTACGACTTGGTGAGTGATATTTTCTCGGATTTGGAGATGCGGGCAAAGGAGCGCAATGTTCGATTGGTTTTTAAGGAAGGAGCTAGCCAGCATTTTCGGGTGCGAGCAGATAAAGAGAGTATTCACCAGGTAATTACTAATTTATTATCGAATTCCATTAAATATGGACTGGAGGGAGGGGTGACGAAGGTTAGTTTTTACGATATGGAGACCTATATATTGGTGGAGGTAAGTGACAACGGAATTGGAATAGCGGAGGAGCATCTACCGCACGTTTTTGATCGTTTCTACCGGATAGACAAGAGTCGTTCGCGGGAGCAAGGTGGTACTGGACTAGGATTATCGATTGTCAAGCACATTATTGAGGCGCACAAACAAACGATTAATGTGCGCAGCACGATTGGCCAGGGGTCTACCTTTGGTTTTACTTTAGAAAAAGCGTAGGTATCTTTTTCATAAAATAAGGCCTATCGTTGCTATCTTTCGCCCATGAAATGGACGATTTCTCTTTTGATGGCATCGGTTTGCATAGGTGTCTGGCCATTCTCGGAAGTTTGGACGCAGTCGCAGGCATCCGAATTATTGCGTCAATTGGAAAAGTCGCCGAGGGATACTCATCGGGTAAGTTTGTTGATCGATTATGCTTGGGAGATCATGGAAGATCAGCCCGAAGCAGCGGAAGCTCGTTTTTGGGAAGCTATTCAGGAGGGGAGCTCCATTGGTTTTGCGTTGGGAGAGGCGGCCGGTTGGAATGGATTGGGGGTATTGGAAGAGAGCATCCGATTGGATTATGAAAAGGCAAAAAAATACCATAAAAAGGCGCTTCAAATTCGGAGGACAACGGGAAATAACATTGCCATTGCCTCTTCGTTAAATAACCTAGCCTTGCTACAAGAAGACTTAGGTTACCGTGACAGTGCAATTGTGGCGTATCGGGAGGCGATTTTATTGCTTTCTGCGGTGCAAGCAGAAGGGCAATTAGCCAAAGCTCGATACAACCTGGCGGGCTTATACGAAGCCAATGGCAATTATAAAGAGGCGAAAGAACAGTTAATACCCGCTCAGTTGTATTTTGAACAGACAGGAGACGAGGAACGCCTGGCTTCTTCCTATAATTTATTAGGTCACATCAATTTTGAGTTAGAATTGTGGAAACAGGCCCTAGAGGCCTACGATCGGGCGAATATCCTTTATACCCGTTTAAGTGATACCTCCGGAATGGCGGGTGCTCGACTCAATTTAGGAAATGCCTTGGATGATTACGGGAATAAGCTCCACAACCGAGACAGTATCCAATTGAGTATAGCGCAGTACGAATCTGCCTTGCAATTGTTTCAGCAAACAGGTGATTCCTTGGGAATTGCGCGCGTTTTGAACAGTTGGGCGACGACACACAAGCACTTAGGTCAATATGAGGAAGGACTGGAACGGGCGGCACAGGCCTTTGCTATAGTGGATAAGTACGGAGATAAGCGCGGTAAAATGGAGGTGATCAATACCCAAGGCGATTTGTATTACAGCGTAAAAAAGTACGCGCAGGCATTGGAGTTGACTCGGCAATACGAGGCAATTGCATTGGAGATCCAGGACGATAAGTTTATTCAAAAGGCCTTAAAAGACTACGCCAAACTGTACGAGGCCATGGGGGAGTTTGAGCTGGCGCTGAAATACCAGAAGGCATATAATGAAATGCGGTACCAGCGGTTGGATGAAACCCGTGCGCGGGAGCACAATATGTTGGATGGATTTTACACCGACATGACCCGAAAGGCGGCTTTGGACCAGACCCGAATCGAAGTACAAACGGCCAGGGCCACTCGAAACGCCCTTCTTGGAGGGGCTGCTGCTTTGGCATTACTAGTGGCATTGTTTTACAACCGCTCCAGGTTGAGGGCGAAGGCCAACCGGGATTTGGCAGCAAAAAATGAGTTAATTGAACGAGAGCGGGCACGGGCGGACGAGTTATTGATGAATATTTTGCCGGAATCAACGGCGGAGGAACTGAAGCGCAACAACAGTGTACGGCCTGTTCGGTATGAGTCGGCTACGGTATTGTTTACTGATTTTAAGGGGTTTACGAAGATAGCTGAGTTGGTTACTCCGGAGGAGTTGGTTCGGGAGTTAGATGAGTGCTTTCGGATGTTTGATGAGATTGTACAGCGGCATGGGTTGGAGAAGATCAAAACGATTGGGGACGCTTACATGTGTGCGGGGGGCTTGCCAGAGCCGAATACAACGCATGCTCTGGATGCGGTTCGGGCGGGGATTGAGATGGTACGGGGCTTACACCGGATGATGGAGCGGAAAGCGGCCGAGGGGAAACCGGTATTTCAGATGCGTGTAGGGATTCATACGGGGCCAGTGGTGGCTGGGGTGGTGGGTAGCCATAAATTTGCTTACGACATTTGGGGAGATACCGTTAATACAGCTGCCCGGATGGAGCAGGGCTCCGAGCCTGGGAGGGTGAATATTTCGGAGGTGACCTATGCACTGGTAAAAGACACATTTCCATGTGCATACCGGGGGGCGTTGGAGGCGAAGAACAAGGGGGCAATCGAGATGTATTTTGTTGAATTTGATTTGTAGTGGAGCGAAAGTCGGGGCTATTTTTTTCCAACAAATATTTGAGGAAGTTGCTTTTGGAAGGCGAGCTAGGAGTATGGTTCAATGTTTGTGCATTTCATCAAAGAGGGAAAAGAAAAAAATGTTTCTTTTGACAATTTACACCTTTTTTTTATATTTTGTAGGCATTCGCTTAGGTTATTATTCTATATTTGCAGTGATGTTCTAGTGTCACCAAGTACTGATTTAGAAACTGTTCGTGTTTTAATTTATTTGGAAAATGGCGGAGTTTTTTCCCCTGTTGCCGAGCTATTTAATCCTAGAATAACTTAGTGCAGATGGTTTAGCTGCAAACGAATTTTACGTTCTTGACTACCTCTAACTAATTGATGCTATAATCCGCCCCTGGTTTTCAGTTGTTCTTTTTTTATTCCATTTAATCTAATACCAAGAGGAGTTTTTTAGAGTGGCTTTTTCTTTTTGATAAAAGAATTGGGTGCTCGGAAAACCTAGGTCTACTGTTGTATTTAGCCAAAATATGAAATTATCTCTAATTACTGTTGCATTCACCATTTCTGTTTTGTCTCAGACGCTTTGGGCGCAGTCCCAGGAGCAGCTGGCTTTTTTGGAACAAACCAGGCAATTACACCTTGCGGTGGATAGTTTGTTTCCGGCCTGGGACCGTCAGTTAGGTCAGCTTCTGGCTGAGAACTCGGATTGGTCTGACAGCCTTGTAATAAACATAATTCGATTGGCAGGTGATGATATTGATGCTGGCCATCCCGCTTTAGGGGTTCAGATGATGCGGAGTTTGGAGCAAAAAATGCAAGTAAGCAAAAAGGAGGTCCATTATATTTGGTTGTACACCAACCTGGTCAGCGGATATTGCGATTTAATAATGACGGATTCAATGGCCCATTACCTGGAGCTAGCTGCTCAGGAACTTCCCAAATCCGACTCCCCAACTTTCCATAAGATTTTCCTTACCCAATATCGAGGCAATTTGGCCATGTTGCGCAAGAATAATTTAGAGGCCTTGGAACTGTATACCAAGGCGATGCTCATGGTTGAGGAAGCAAAAATGTGGGAGTTGGGTGGCGCGATTAAAGTTGGAATGATGGATCTCTATATACGGATTCAGCATTATCAACGCTGTATTGATTTAGGGGCTGCCGAGTTGCGGAGGGCTGATCTAACGCTATCCGATTTAGATCGGTCCGGTTTTTATAATAATTTGGGAGTAGCCTATTCCAGGGTAGGTAAGTTGGACAGTGCGGCCCTATTGTACCGGGCGGCGGCGGTGTTGAGTCAACGGATGGGGCATAAGATCAATGAGGCCCGGGCGTACACTAACTTGGGCAACACATTACTGAAGAAAAAGGAATATACGGCTGCTTTGGAGGCCATGAACACCGCTTTTAGAATTTGTGGGGAAAATGGTTTAGAGGTGGGCATTTTCATCAATACGGTGAACAAGGCGGAGCTCTTGAGTAAGACGGGTGATTTTGCGGGGGCACTGGAGCTTTTCAAAAAAGCACAGCAAATGGCCAAGTTGTATTCAGATCCAGCCGTTTCCATGGACCTGGATCGGGTCGGCGCTCTGATTTATAGTGGATTGGGGGATTATAAAACCGCATTTCAATACCAATTGGCGTATCAGGAGGTAAAGGAAGAGGCGCATAAGAAACAGAATGAGTTATTGGTGCTGGATTGGGAGGCGAGGGTAGAGCGCGAAAGGCAGGATCAGTACATTGAGGAGTTGAGTGAAGAGATTGAATACGCCCGGCGTCGGCAACAGTTTTTTTACGCATTGGCACTGTTGGTGTTGGTATCGGTATTCTTGGGTTATCGATTGTTGGTGAACAAGCACCATAAGGATCGTTTACAGGCTAAATTAAACCGGGAGGAGAGTCAAAATTTGCGTTTACAATTGGAGATGAAAGATAAAGAGATGGCGAGTCAGAGTATACACTTACAATCAATCAAAGCGTTTTCGGAAGGTATGACGGAGAAGTTGCGGCAGTTCAACCGGGGTTTGCCCTTGCGCCAGGAGGAAGAGCTCAGCAAGCTGATTTCGGAGTTTGAGCACCGTTTTCCGGAGGAGTTGTGGGAGGATTTCCAGATGCGTTTTGAAAAAGTGAATGACAGCTTTTACCAGAAGCTCATGGAACGCTGTCCGGATCTTTCACCGGTGGAGCTGAGGGTAGCTGCTTTGCTGCGGTTGAACCTTAGTTCGAAGGAAATTTCGGATATTACGAACCGCTCGGTGGGCACTATTTCCAACACCCGCAGTTCTTTGCGGAAGAAGTTACACCTGGAAGATGAGGCCAATTTAGTCGCCTACCTAATCTCTATTTAAGCCGTTTATTTATTGGATAGAATGCTCTGTTTTGAGCAGTAAAGGGGCCATCGTGAACTTTTCATGAGGGCCCTTTTGCTGTATTGTGAACTTTTCATGAGGTGCTGTTTGGGGCCAGTGAACATTTCGTGAAGCCCTTTGGAGAGCCCTGTGAGGTTATCGTGATGGCGCGCGTACGAGGGCAGGGTTGGAGGGTAAGTACTTTTGTGGGTTGATCCGAGTGGCTCATTGCTACCCGGCTATCCCTTTGTAATTACACTAATTTAGATAATCTCATGAAGAGTTGCTTACGGAATCAGTTCGCTTCGGTTTTTTCAAGTGTTTGTAACCGGGCATTACTGCCCTTGTTGATTGGAATTCTCTGCATCGGTTCGGTTCAAGGGCAGACCTTGACCATCGGAGGATTTTTTATGCAAGGTGTTGCTTGGAATCCAACGACCCGTACTTATACAGCTGGTCTTACAAATGCTACTTTACCTGCGAGTACCCTCACGCAAGAGTTGGCGAATGGCCCTGTGACTGTTCAGTTGGTCACTAGTACTAGTTCTGGTTTGCTCAAGGTAGAACAGGATGTCGTTACGACTGCAACCAATAACCTGACTTTGATTGGATACACTGTTGAAGTTGGCATTAGCCCAAATCATACTGGGGGAAAAATTGATATTGGAGGAGCACTCACTATACAAGCGTATTGGACTTTTGGTATGTCAGCCTCCATAAACGCAGCGTCGGTTGGTGTGTATGCTAGGAATAGCATTACAACCAATAGTAGTCTACAGCGGATCATTGGAACACCAGGCAATGGAAGTATTACCTTAGACGCTGACTGGGATGCCAATGGACAAGGGACGCTGAACTTGGATTACTTATTCATCGGTACGGGTACTGGGCCAATTACCATCCGCGGGGAGCTGCTAAGCTGGAATGGTACTGCGCCGGCGATCAGCTCCTTTGGTGGTGACTTTGTCTTGGAATCCAGTGATGGGAGCTTCGGACAGGAAGTAAGCACTGCCTGGTTTAACTTTGGGTCAGGTTCCAACAGTTATAATAACTTTCGGGTTGGCAAACCAGGCAACAATAACAATGTAAAATACAGTGGGACCGCAGTCAATATCACTGGCTCAGCGACCTTTCATGCGGGAGCTTTTTTGGGGATTGAGACGACATTACTTACCCCTACCGTCAACCTGCACTGTACCGGGACCGCGTATCAAACTGCTGGCATGACGGCTACCAACCTCGGTCTACATGGAACTGGTATTTTCACACTCACCAATACTTCTAATAATATTGGTACGGTAGCAGCGGGGGAGAGTAGCTCCAGACTAGCCGAGCTGAGCTTAGTGGACGCCAGTGGTGGGTTGACCATTGGTACAGTGGGTTCCAAAAGTGGGATTTATTCCAGTGGTGCTGTTACGGTGGAAACGTTGACTGGGAATCTAACGGTTCAGCAGCCCGTTAATACTACGAACACAGGTACCTCTGCGCTCACTCTGAATGCAGGGAAGAATAGTGCTATTGGTACTGCTGCTGGTGGGGATATCCTCATTTCGGGCAGCCCCACCTTTACAGCTGGTACGGGGGGGATTATTAAATTATTCAGTGGATCATCCGCTAACAGCACTGGCCTGAGTGCTTTGGTGGGAGAGATCAATGTATATGAGGGGGTAGATGAAACCACTTCTAGTTTTTCTCCGCCCTTATCGGCTAATACCCCTGCGGCACTGTACCGTTTTGGAGAAAACGGAGATTTAACCGTCGTGGCCAGTGGAGGATCGGCGCTAGGTACTGGCTGGACGTATGAAAGCGCGACCAGAACACTTCGCACCACAGTTTCTAGCGCAGTGAACGTCAATGCTTCTGTGTTAGAGGCCTACTTGGCTACGGGCAACCTTACTGTTCTGGCAAAAAATATAACTGTTGATGCTAACGTAACAAGCACGACAGCGAACACACTTCGGCTGAATGCTTTGCGGGCGATTACGGTGAATTCCAACAAGATTATACAAACTGCGGGAGGCGATATTATTCTGGCTGCCTCTTCGACAGGAGTGGCAGCGGGTACCTTGAGCGCTATTTTAATGGAAAGCGGAAGCCAGCTATTGTCTGGTGGAGGTGATATCACTCTTGGGGGCGGGTACGCAGGTACGCAAGGAAACCTGTATGCTGCCTCAGCTATCTCGGGCGGTAGTTATGCCATTCGTTTGACCTCCACCACCTTAACGGCAGCTGGAGGTGACATCAAGATATATGGTCGAAATGTTACTAGTCGCGGAGACGGTGTTTTATTGAGTTCTGTGAACATAACAACTACGGGAAGCGGGACCATTGGGATTTATGGGGATTCTTGGGGGGGATTCAATAATACCAATTATTTTGGGGGCATTACTTTTGAAAACAATTCCTCAACGATCAGCACTTTTTCCGGGGACCTTACCCTTGAGGGAATTTTAACGAATGTAACCAACAATTCATCTGGCACAGGAGCGATCAATTTTTACCGCGAAGGCGGGACTGGTGGTTCTGCCCAAATTTCACTCTTGTCCAACTCTGGGACTATTAATATCAAAGGGCAAGGGTCTCCAACAGGTACCTCTTATGGAATAGGCCAGAGTAGCAGAGGAAATGTGTATATAGGATCGCCGAGTGACAACTCTTGGACTGCTTCTGGAGATGTTGTGTTCACCATCAGTAATTTTGTAAGTGCAAATTCAAATTTTACACAGACAAAAACGAGTGGTGCGGTGAGTTACTTACCTGTTGCTGGTAGCTTCACTGCTGCATTTAATCTGCCAGCAGCTAATCGCTTGGCGGTTGGGGCTTCCAGCCTGACGATTGGATCGGCTACCAATACGGCTAATATTACGATTAACGAGGACCAGACGATTTCGGGCCCTATCACCATCACTGGTGGGGCAGTCACCTTAAACAGTAATTTGACTTCCACCACGGATGGGGATATTACGATAAAAGGTACAACGGGGTTTTCCACGATTGACGCCCGTCGGTTCATTACAACGGATGGAGGTAATATTTTGGTAGATGCGGATGCGGATGCAAACGGTAGTGGGTTGTTGGATGTTGATTATTTGACTTTCAATCCGGGGGCAGGGAATACCACCCTACGTGCTGAGACTTTTCTTTTTTTTACAACTTCAAATACGACCAAACCACACATAAACGGCACTGGTCAATTCATCCTCGAGCCGAGTGATGCTGCCTTTGGGCAGAGTGTACTAACACAATGGTTTGCTATAGACCAAGATGCAAATGGAATTGCCGGGGTGACTATTGGAAAGACTACCAATAACCAGGCTATTACCCATTCCCATGTTGACGGACTGACTGTAAACGGCCCAGTAACAATGTATGGATCGAGTATCAGCTTTACCACTGCACTCTCTGTAACCAACAATGACCTGACCTTGCAGGCCAGTGGAACCGTCACGCAGACAGCAGCAATTTCTGCTGCCGGGCTCAGTTTGAACGGTGCTGCCAGCGTTACCCTAACCAATACAGGGAACAACATAGGTACCTTGGCAGCGGGTGCTAGTAATGCTCGGATTGGGGCGCTGAACCTGGTGGACGCTAGTGGCGGTCTGACCATTGGTACGGTGGGTTCTAATACAGGTGTTTTTTCTAGCAGTACGATATTGGTAGAAACGCTTACAGGTAACCTTACGGTGGGAGCAAATGTCAATACTACGAATACCACTAGTTCGGCGCTTACCTTGAATGCTGGAAAAAGCAGTGCTATTGGCGCTGCTGCAGGTGGAGATATCCTGATTTCTGGCAGTCCAGCAATTACCGCGGGAACAGGTGGTATTATTAAATGCTTTAGTGGAGTAGAGTCCAATAGTACTGGTCTGAGTGCACTAGTGGGGAGTGGCAATGTGAGGGATGGTATCGATGAGACTACTACTACCTTTAATCCAACCTTGGCGGCGAACACGGTTTATGCATTCTATCGGTATGGGGCAAGTACGATGGGCGACCTGACTATTGTCAATAGTGGGGGGGCGGCCTTGGGAAGCGGCTGGGATTATGATAGCTCGACGAAGACTTTATATACGACTACGTCTTCAGCTGTGAATGTAAATGCCTCTATCTTGGAAGGATATCTAGCTACAGATGACTTAATTGTCCGCGCGGGCAGTATTATTTTCAATGCGAATGTAACGAGTGGTACCGCTAATAACTTTACGGTGCACTCCAGCAAACACATTACGAATACGACGGCTACTACCATTACTACCATGGGGGGAGATGTGTTGTTTGGAACCAACTTAGACGATGCTACGGACAATGATGTAAATGAAAATGGCTATTTTGTATTTAAAAATGGGCTTTCCATCACTACCAATGGGGGGGATATTACTATTGGAGGAGGAAGTTTGGGGGTAGATTACGCGCTTGGAACCAATGTTGATGTATTTACGGAGGGGCTTCGGGTGGATCGTGTTCTACAATTGCTTTCAGGAGGTGGAAATATATCGTTGAAAGGTAAATCCTTTGCTCGTTCAAGCTCATATATTCATGGTGCAGCAGGTATTGGATTTTATTTTTTAACGGCGGACGCTACCATCAATAGTGGTACCGGTACCATTTTGTTTGATGGCTTTTCGCAAACCAGCGGATCTAATCATTCCTCAGGGATTGCGTGTTTTTTGTCCGAAACCACTGTTCGAACGCTTACAATTACCTCCGCTAACACAACGGAAGCTGCCATTACCATCAACTCAAAAGCGACGGGAACCAGTGGAGACAATTTTGGTATTGAAACAGAGACCTACAGTGGCTTAACGATTTTGGCCACAGGGGGAGGAGGAATTAACCTGAATACTTCCACGCAAGGCAGTTATGATGTGGTATTTCGCGGACCAACCAATATACTAGCAAACAGCGGGCCGATTAATCTGAAGGGAGGCCAGCTGGGTGGACTTTTGAATAGGACACTGTTTATTAACAATGATTTGTACCTGGGCTCTAAGGCGGGTACGGCTATTACGGCTAGTACCAGCGATATCACACTGCAGTTTGATCAATACTTTTTTAATAATAATTTGCCTTACATTGCCACTACGGGTGCTTTTGATTGGAAGCCAAACTCTACCAGTTTTGGACAAACGGTTAGTACCGCTTGGTTCCGCTGGGGACAGAATGGGCAGAACCTTTCCGAACTCACTATAGGCAAGCCAGGTAACACCGCTTATGTCTGGCATCAGACCAATCCCATTACGGTCGCGGGTCCGATTTCATTTTATGGTGGTGGGGTTGAGATCTATGCGAATCTGATCAGCTCTGCTAATGGAGACCTGTTTTTCAAGGCCCTTGCTAGTTCTGGTCAGACCATTTATGTGCAACCTGGGGTTACTATCAGTAAGACCGCTGGCACGGGAGTACTTACCTGTCAGGGTAACGGTCGAGTGAATAATTTAGGTAGCATTGTTGCAACTGGGAGTGGTAAACTGGACGTAGTGCTTTGGTCGGATTACAGCAATTTGAACGCTGGGGGTGTTGCACAGGTTGGAACTATCATTACCAATGGTGGGCATGTATGGTTGGGTGGAAGTTCCAGTAACGGTGGTAGTTATACTTGGAATGGGCTTACGGTTGGAGACGGAGGAAGTGTGGGGGCTGCTGGCTCTAATTGCCATACTACGGATTTCTATGCCGTTATTCAGACTAATGGCGGAGATGTGTTGGCTTGGGCCACTGATCAGCGTCATGGCGGCTGCGGACAAGGAATCGTCGTTTATGACGGCTCCAGCATTAACACCGGTTCTGGGGATGTTACCCTGATCACCAACTATGTGAGTGGCTTTACCTTACCAATTACCTCTACGGGTTTAGTTACATTGGTTCCCCACGGGGGTGTTACGTATCCAACCACCTTTGACTGGAACGGTACGCTTACCTCTGGCAACTTTAAATTAAGCAGCACCTTCAGTCCGCTACAATTCAATTCGGTTGCGAATTTAGGTGGATTAACCATTGGTTATTACAACGGCTTTACTCAAGGGGGTAATCCGGTGGTAATGGGCAATAGCAGCAATATCACAGTGAATGGTCCAATGGAAATCGCAGGGCCAATTTCTTTGTATGGGACTACCATCACCACTGCAGCCAACCTACGATCCTCCAACAGTGATGGAGCGATTAACTTGAATGGTGCGGTGGTGTTGAATACGCCAGATCAGACGTACACCGCCGGAAGTGGAGGCATCCATTTATCAAGCACGTTGAACAGTAATGCCTTGACTTCCCGTCGTTCTCTCAGCGCGGTAGCAACCGGAGGGGTGGTTGAACTGGGCGGTTCCATTGGCGGTACGGTGGCTCTGGAAAGTTTCGGGGTGACGGCCAATACCCTTTCGATGCCAGCTGGATCTACTATTACGGTTGGAGAAGATTTGGTCTTGAACGTTGATTTGGAGGGTGCTGGGAATACCACTATCTATTCAGGCGATGATCAATTTTTTAATGGAGACGTTAACAGTCAAGGAACCCTAACCATTGAAACGGGTAGAATTCCAGGTATTGCCACTCCAACTACAGCAGATCGACAGTTTTCCAAAGCCTATTTCAAGGGGGATGTAAGTGCTTCTGGTGCGATCTCCATCCTTGCCCCGGAGAGTATTTTTGATGCCAGTGCGCCGCAGGAAGTGAGTACCAACGGAGGTTCCTTGAGTATCACAGGCGATGTGCAAGTAGGAACCCGGGAGGGTGCTTTGGCGAACCACCTGGGTGTGAACACCGGTGGGGGAGCTGTTACGATTACGGGTAAAGTCAACAGCGCATCGGAACGCCGTAGTCAGACTTCTATCCCGGATATACTAGGGGGGTATAACTTGAACGGTAGTACGAATCCTGGACATATTCCTTGGGGTACGTTAAATGGTCAGTATTGGGGGGGTGGCAGTATTACCAAAACGGTTGATTTGGGAACGACTGCTAAAGAAATCACCTTTGAGTTTTACAGGGTGGATAGTTGGGATGATGAGTTGTTCCGGTTCTATGTAGGAGGGGTATTGATCTTTAGTCAACCTTTTCGTATGACGACGAACCATGTCCTGGGTACTCAGATTTATACAGGCACCCCAGCTTCGGGCTACACAGTGTCAATTACAGCCGCCAGTTCGAACGCACCGGTTATGAATAATGGTGGTTTTCAAGATCAAAAGTTTATCATTCGCGTAACTACTCCTGCCAACCTAGGTGTAAAAACCCTAACTTGGAACGCAACCTTGGATCAAAGTGCTGAAGACGAGTCGTACTATTTGAAACATTTAATGGTGCAGGAACTGCCCACTGCGGTAACTGGAAATTCTGGTATTGTTATTCAGGCAGGTGCCGGTAATGTAAGTGTCACACAGCCAATGGGCGAGGTTCGGGCATTGGGGACCTCTGTCATTGCTGGTAATCAACTTAGCCTTGCCGGAAATATCGTAATGGCAGCGGATTCATCAATTACTTTTGACAATGCAGCTACGACTACCTACACTAATATCATCTCTGGGACAGGTGCGAAGTTTATAAAGGAAGGTGCAGGTACCCTGAATATGAACGGAGCAAATACCTATTCTGGCGGCAGCACCCTCAATGAAGGCTTGGTGGTAGCCGGCCTCTCCAATGTGGGTAACATTACCAGCGGACCTTTGGGAAGCGGCACGATCAGCATCAATACCAGTGCAGCGCTGGACTTGGATGGGAGAGCCATTACCAATAATTTTAACCTAGGAAGTACCGGAATCAATAGCAACGGAGGAATTCACAGTACAAGTACAACGGCAGTAAGCCTACCAGGCGATATTACGTTGACAGGTAATTCGAGCATTCGATCTACCGACGGCGGAGCATTAACCATTGGTGGAGATATTGATGGAGCGTTTAATCTGGAGATAGTCACCGATGGCACTACGGATGTGGCCTACACTCAAAATGGCGTGATGGGGGCAGTTACTCCTCCTACTAGCTTTTCGGTACAGACCGGTACAGCAAAATCGTATTTTGCTGCTGGCAGCACGGTAGATGGAAATATTAGTATCGAGAGTGGACAAGTAGAGTTATACGGAGGACTCACCAGTTCTGCCGGGGACATCACGATTGATGCGAATACAGGAAGCCAACTGGCCTTCAACGGGGCGGGCTTATATTTACACAACAACATAGCCGTTACAAACACCTCTGCTACGGGAAACATCACCGTAGATGCGCGTGGTGGCAACAATACAGCGGGCAGCCAGTGTGGTATTTTGATGAGAACAGGTGCTGGTTTCCGTACCGATGGAAGCGGCTCCATTTCCTTAACGGGTAGGGGTGGAGGCAATCCCGCTGCTGGTAACATGAACCAGGGTATTTTCGCGGACGATGCAATGGGAACAGGCCCCAGCATTTCTACAGAAGGAGGGGATATTACCTTAACCGGATTCGGAGGTATCGGATTACAAAACAACGATGGTATCCACATCCGCAGTCTGGCAATCAATGCCAAGAGCGGTGCGATTGTACTGGATGGAGGCACAACCCCAGTGGGTACCTTCTCCGAGTCGATCGGTATACCAGCCAATCCATCCTACACAGCTCTTTTTGGTGGACCTACCCAAACAGGTCCGATTACCTTACGCGGCAACACCTTTGATGTGGGTGCTGGTGGATTGAGGAGCATCGCTACCACCGGGGCATTAACGGTAGAGCCGTTTTCAACCAGCTTTGATGCTGCCTTAACCTTCCCGCTCCCCAACATGAGCGTGAGTAACAACTTGTCTGCCTTAACCTTGGGCAAGTCAGGAAATAACAAAGACATTACCATTGCAGGGACGGCTACGGCCAATGGGCCAGTTCGCGTTTATGGAAAAAATATTGCAGTGAATGGAGCAACAACAGCCAATGGCGGAACCATCAATTTACATGCAACGGATGCAGTTACTCAAACAGCTCCTTTGACAGCAAGTGGATTGGGATTACACGGACCGGCCAGTTTCACCTTAACCAACACTTCCAACAGTGTAGGAACAGTAGCGGCGGGCACCAGTACTGAACCAGTTGGCAGTGTACAATTGACCAACAATGCTGCTTTGACCGTAGGAACCGTCAATCCTACCGGTATCTTTTCTACCGGAGATGTATTGATTGAGACCCTAACGGGGAATATTACCTTGAGTGAAAGTATTGAAACGACCTCAGGTACTTCGAATGCTATTATATTAAATGCAGGAAAAAGTAAATCTATTAACGATCCAACAGGTGGGGATATCCTCGTTTCGGGCACACCAACCTTAACAATGGGTTCCGGTGGTATAGCCAAATTAATGAGCGGTAAGGAAACGAACAGTACCGGGCTGACGACACTGGCAGGAGGATTACCACAGGTTCGGTATTTTACCGATGAGACGACTACGACCTTTACGCCAGCCTTGAGCCCAGATAATACCTATGCATTGTACCGCGTAGACAACTGTGAGCCATTCATTGCGGGGGCGATCGAAACAGCGGGTGAGACCCTGTGTTATGGAGAGGCCCACTCAGAGATTGGCAGTGTGACCTTAGCAAGTGGGGGTGACTTGACTACTCCTACGTACACCTGGAGGTCTTCAGCAGATGGGTATACCACTGCTATCCCTGGCGCGAACGGAGCCAGCTACACACCACCAGCGAGTTTGACCACGACGACCAGTTATCGCAGGTATGCCAACGATTTAGCATGTAACCCGGTGCCGAGTGCGGCAACTGGTACTTGGACTGTGACCATTAATGCGCAGTTTTCACCTGGTGCGATTAGTACAGTTGGGGAATCGATTTGTTATGGAGGAACCGCGTCGCCTATTGGAAGCGCTACGGCGGCAAGCGGAGGCGATGGTAATTTTACCTATTCTTGGCGGTCATCTGCTAACAACTATGCAACAGCAATTCCAGGAGCCACTTTTGCTACGTACACCCCACCAGTGGGTTTAACCGCTGATCGGACGTATCGCCGCTACGCAAAAGACGGCACCTGTAACACCACTCCGGAGGTTTCGACCGGAGAGTGGACCGTTACTGTATTCCCGCTTTTTGTCAACGGGGCCATTCAGACTACGGGTGAGACCATTTGTTATAGTGGTACTCCTTCAGAAATTGGAAACCTGGTATCTTCCTCTGGTGGTGATGGCAACCTTACCTATACTTGGAGGTCTTCTGTGGATGGGTTTACAGCAGCTATTCCTGGTGCCAATGGTGAGACCTATACTCCTCCTGCGGGATTAACCGCAACTCGGACCTACCGTCGCTACATACAAGATGGACAGTGTAATGTAGTACCTACAGCTTCTTCCGGTGATTGGGTAGTGACGGTTCGCCCTAACTTTAATGCGGGAGTTATTGCGACAACTGGACAATCTGTTTGTTTTGGGATTACGCCTAATACGATTGGCAGCGTAACAGCTGCATCGGGAGGTGATTCAAATATTACCTATACTTGGAGATCTTCCGAGGATAATTATGCGACGGATATTAGCGGTGCTACGGGCGCTACTTATACCCCTTCCTCTGTGGTGGGAATCAGAACTTTCCGCCGGTATGCGAACGATGGCACTTGTAATACGACGCCTACCCAGTCGGCTGGCGAATGGACACTGGAAGTTTATCCGGTTCCATCTGCAACCATCACAGGTAATAACTTTATTTGCGAAGATTTAAGTATTGAATTAAATGCTAGTCCAACGGGAGGTACTGGTGCTTATTTACATAACTGGACGCAGAGTGGTACTGGGGCAGTCAGCATTACGAACAATGGTACGACGAATATTGGGCTTGGAACCGTAACATTGGGAGCCTTGATCATGACTTATACGGTTACAGACTTTAATGCATGTACGGGTACAGCTACACAGGAAATCATTGTAAAAGACTGTGAAAATACGGACTTTATCAACGACCGTATGGCCGGTGATCCTTGTAGTTGCAACAATGACCAGAGTGCCAATGGTGCAGAGGACGGTACCTTTGATGAAACCGTATCGGTGGTTCCCACATTTCCAGGCGAAACCTGGACCGTGATATCGATTGCGCCTTTAAAACCAGGAGGGGCTGCTCCTCAAAATATTGCGGTAGGCAACTTGATGACCTACAATGCAGCTGCTGGAATTCATGAATTAACCTTCCAGCACGTGGACCTTTCTGGATTTCAGATTACGATGGAAGGTCCGAATCCGACTGTTGGAACGGTGGGTAGTCCTGCGGCGGGTAACGTTCAAGTATCGATTTCGAACCTGTGTGAGTATCCGGTGATCTCGTTTGAGCAAGCATTACCGGACTTTGTATGTTATAACAGTACTCCGGTCACCCTTTTTGTGGAGGAGGCCAGGGGTAATCCAGGAGTTGGGGCTTTCGTAGTTAACGGAATGCAGACCTACACGTTTAATCCGTCTCCTCCCTTGACTCCACAAGGAAGCCCTTACACTATTTTGGCTACCTTTACTGGAACCCGGGTGGATAGTACAGGTGGTACGGTAGTTAATCCTGCTTTCCCAGGGTGTCAAAGCACTATTTCCGACGTCATCAGTATCTATCCTACTCCATCCATCACAACTTGCCCTGCTAATGTAACCGTTGATGATTGTGATGACGTTGTACCGAGTATGACAAGCCAGATTGTGGCTACCAGTGATTGTGATATTGTTTCAATTACTCAGAATCCTGTAGCGGGTACCAACTTTGGACAAATTAGTGGTGACCATATTATAGTGACCTTTATCGTATCGGATGCTTATGGTAACTCAAGCACTTGTACGAATACTATCACCATTTTGGATGATGTTGCACCAGTTTTTGCCAATTGTCCTGCAGGGATTACTATGGCAGCGACCAATGGACTCTGTGGAACGTATCAGACGATCTTAAATCCGGTTGCAACTGACAACTGTTCGGATGTGACGGTTACCTTGACGGCGGGAGTGGCTCATGGAGCGATGTGGCCTGTGGGACTGACCCTGCAGAGTTACACGGCAACAGATGGTGCAGGTAACACTGCAGTATGTTCCTTTGTGGTGGAGGTAGAGGATACGGAAGATCCAACGGCGGTATGCCAGAACGTGACAGCAGAGATTGGCTCTGACGGCACGGTAACGGTAACGGCTGCAGAACTAAACGGAGGTTCGTATGACAACTGTGTTGGTT
>Ga0315901_10004044_pt1 | contig 18550 bp, 18 predicted proteins | sample LakEriMetagenome_10_FD_203761 | JGI IMG/M metagenome (GOLD analysis project Ga0315901, IMG submission 203761) | Freshwater fungal communities from buoy surface, Lake Erie, Ohio, United States - Buoy 2 MA116 | ecosystem: Environmental > Aquatic > Freshwater > Lake | place: USA: Lake Erie, Ohio...
AAAAATGCCTATTTAGACTATTTGTATAGTGAAAGAAATAAGTTAAGGGATAATCAAACCGCCAAAGCCAAAATCAATCCCGGAGACTGGGTTGCTATACGAAGACAGTATGCCGTTGATCACATGGCCGGAGAAAAAGGTTGGACGATTGTATCAAAAAAAGTCAAAGCAAAAGAATTATTCACCGATGGTAATAGCTGGGATGAGTGGGGATATCAGCCTTAAAAAAATTTAAAGGAAACTTATGTACAAAACTATATATCCAGCAGCCGATGCTACGTTGTATTCCATGTATTCAGACAAAAATACTGGTCTGGATCAGATATTAGAACTTGGTAAAATTGCTATCGGGGAACCGATAGTTGAGGGAGACTCTACGGTGTATTACGATGCAACGCAGAATAGCCGGATATTGATAAAATTTGATATAAGTGATATAAGTGCATCTATTGTTTCCGGAAAAATAACATCTCCGTTCTATTATCTTACGTTGAAATCCGCCCACACATTAAACCTTCCTACCGACTATACTATATATGCGTATCCGGTATCCGGATCATGGAAAGTTGGTAGAGGTTATTTCAATAATAATCCTTCAATAACCGAGGGAGTATCGTGGAAATATACCAACTCAAAGTTAGAAGGAACACAGTGGCTCACATCTTCGTATGCAGCCGGATCAACTGGTAGCTATTCTTTAACATCCGGCGGCGGAAATTGGTATCCCGCATACTCTGCGAGTCAAACATTCTCATACAGCAACGCTGATATCAGAATGGACGTGACCAATATTGTCAACGCATGGGTTCAAGGTTCAATTCGTAACGATGGTTTCATTTTAAAATTCTCTGATACCGTTGAACAGGACTTGTCACAAATAAGTTCTATACAACTATTCAGCATGGATTCTCACACGATATTCGTGCCAAGATTGGAAGTTTACTGGAACGATTCCAACAATTCAGGAACAAGTTCATTTTCCGAAATACCAAGCGATGACTTTGTACTATATCTTAAAAATATAAGAGATAGTTATGCAGAGGAAGAAAGGCCGAGGGTTAGGTTGGGAGTCAGAGAAAAATACCCAGTTGCCACTTATTCAACATCATCTAACTATCTCATATCAAAAAGACTTCCGGTCAAATCAATGTATCAGATACAAGATGTAGTTACTGATGATGTTATTATACCATTCCATCCGTCAGGTACTTTGATAAATTGTGATACAGAAGGCAATTGGTTCAGATTTGATTGTAACTCGCTGATGCCTGAGCGATACTATAAATTCGTTTTCAAAAGTGAATTTGACGGCGGAGACACTGTTCGCATAACCGATGACAATTTCATGTTCAAAATCAGGCGCAATTGAAATTAGATTTCGTGATATTTATATGAAAGACAAGGTTCAATTTCAATGTATCTGACTATATCAAATATAAAATACCAAGATGCGCAGTCCAGCAATGCTACGCTGATAAAGTATGTAATTCCGAAAGAAGGGCAGACATACGAATTTGTCATGCAGGATGATATTAATAAGCGCACGTATAACCTGTCCGATAGAAATAGTACCGGAGCATATAATTTGCCCGTTGACAAGGAAAAGGTTTACTTGAATTTTGTTCCTCAAAAAACGATAGTTTCTGATAGCAATTTGAAGGACTATACCGATGTTGAATTTTCATACTTCCTTGCTCCGGTAATAATTCCTCCCGATCCATTTGCATTACCGGAGGGCCAGATATTTAGATGTGTGGGAACGGATTCACTGCCACTTCCAAAAGAATCATATACTTATTATATTATTGAGGATGGCAAAAAGAAACTGATCCCGAATTATCAAACTTTGGAAGTCATGCTGGCGAACAGAGGACAAACTTTGTTATCTGTTCGTATAGTTCCTGACAAACTCTGCAATGAAATTCCGAATAGTACAGGTGCTATCGACGATAAAAGTTCGTCGTGGGATGCCAGTATGAAAGATCAAACTAATCCGGAAGTATTGAAGCAAATGGAAGACAATGTAAAGTCTGGTGCAGCGATTGCAGACGCAGCAGCAGCCAGTGCAGCATCTCAAATAGCAGCAGTCAAAGCGGCGGAAGAGAAAGCAAAGGCCGAGGCAGAAGCCGCCAAAGCAGAAGCAGAAGCAGCAGGTTTAGCAGCACAAGCGGCAATCGCTCAGGCAGAAGCAGCCAAGGCTCAGGCGGATGCGGAAAAGGCAAAAGCATTGCAGTCTCAAAATAATTCTTAAAAAATTTGCAAGTATTGTAATTAACTATTTACCTTTGTAAGAGAAACAAAGAATGAACAAAAAAATTAAAATTCTTGAAAATATGATCCGCAGCGAAATTCAAAGGCAACTGAGCGAGTCAGATAATTCTGAATTATCAAGTTACGGAATTTCAGAACTCAAAGATGGTTTAACTGTTGATGTTATAAAAAAGTATTTTTCTTGGATTTTGAAATCTAAAATCAATGGTGCAATTCTTGGGTTAAATAAAAGCGGATTAGTTTGGCACGGTGGGACATGGGAACGTGGAACATGGTACAATGGAACGTGGAAGGATGGAATATGGAAAGACGGTTGGTGGATGAATGGAATATGGAAAGACGGAACGTGGTACGCAGGAACATGGTACAATGGAACATGGGAATACGGAACATGGAAATCCGGTTGGTGGGAAAAAGGAACGTGGAGCAATGGAACTTGGGAGGATGGAACTTGGGAGGATGGAACATGGAAATCCGGAATATTTGATGGTGGAGCATGGAAATTGGGAACGTGGAGCAATGGAAATTGGGATGGTGGAAACTGGTACGGTGGAACATGGGAAGATGGATCATGGAAATCGGGAGATTGGTACAATGGTCTGTGGAAATCAGGAACTTGGCATGATGGAACTTGGCATGACGGAACGTGGAAATCTGGAACGTGGAAATCTGGTCGGTGGAAGCGTGGTATGTGGAAATCCCCTGAACCACATCCTAATAAAATAAAAACTTTTTAAATAAAAGGAAACCAAAAATGAACAGAAAAATTAAAATTCTCGAAAACATGATCAGGACAGAAGTTCGCAGACAAATTATAGAGGGTAAGAAGGTTTTCAAATTAAATCCGCCCATCGGTCGTGCCAAATATAGTATTAGTTCTCACGATGGTGTGAAAACACATCGAGATGGAAGCGATTTTTGGGATATTGAAATTTTTAAAAATAAAGTAGATTTGGCAAAAGCAATTAAGAAATATAAAAATGATGGATTTATTGAGGAGTCGGCGAACAGCAGATTCTCCACTAATTTATCTCGCTTGCGAATAGAGCAATCTGACAGCAATGATGACGACTACGAATCTCAGTATTGGTCTGCACCGGACAAAATACGAAATATGATAGATGCTGTTTCGATGCGCATAGAACGAGGAGGAAAGGACTCATACAAGGCTCTTTCCGATTTGAACCGAGTTTTGAACCGTCATGGGTGGGAAATTGAGTATGGTCTTGACGGCGAAATACACACTCTTAGAAAAATTTAATAATTAAGTATTAATACGAGACACTACTTATCAGCCTCCAACGATATATAAATGAAGATGTCATTCTGAACCTGAATGACCCTGCCTATGGTCAGTTATTCACTGATCAAGACCTTGCTATATTGGATGATATGTTACTTATTCCGGTCGATCCGCAGATAGTGCAGAATCAGACAAGCGAGGTGCATATCTATTCGTTGTATGGAGATTATATATCCGGAAATCACAATGCCGGATACGCAGTGTTTGAAAAGAATACCAATTCCATGTTGATGGACATGGCAAAGGTTTTCGGGGATGCGGGGTTGAAGAATGGTTCATACATGATAGTCTTGAACCTTTTTCAAAATGTGTGGGGAGGCATAGGTTCTGAACCCGTACTGGTGAAAGAAATAAGCCCAGACAGAACAGAAATTCATTTTAAAGTAAACAAGTCTTATCTTCCGCAGTACGGACAATTTAAGACTTCTATACAATCTCTGAACGATAACGGTATCCTCAACAATCTTGTCGTTAACTTCGGATACAATTTAGTTCAAAAAGTAGTCAATATAAGGTTTGATGCCGATAGCTTTTATGTCAAACTGTACCAGCCTATATATGATGAAATAGAAGTAAAAAATAAAGCGTGGTTTCAATTTGAGTTAATTGATCCTTACGTTGATACCATCGTTTTGACTCAGCCTCTTCATAAAGGAAATGTTACCTATATGAAGGGGCCGAACTTTGATTTGGACACTTCTCTCTTTGCATCAAATTCTACTCCATTCAAAAACTGGGAAGAATTGTTGGATGCAAATCTTCCGACACAACAACGAATAATAGAAAATACCATATCCGGTTCCGGACTGGTCAAGTTGAATATTGATTTTACAGACTTCAACAATTTTGTATTTTATTCAAGTGCAGAGGAAAGAGTAAGAAATTTTCAATACAAGATAACGAAAATAGAAGAGTATAGCAGTTCGATTGCCATACTCATGGATTCCACTGCTTCAAATACTCCGTTTATATCTTCCTCTGTCAGCATAAACCAGCAGAGAATAGATCAATTGACTTCTACTTTTGATCCGTTTGAAAAGTGGGTGTACTTTGAACCAACCAGTTCCATTTTCAGCCACGATATAACTGGCTCCATAACTCCGTATCCAAAGTTCTTATATTCCGGTAGTTACAGAAACTATCCGCTTTCCTCGTCCATTGTTACGAATTGGTACAATAAATTATTGTATAGTTCCAGTAGATACGATGAACTAAATCTTAATAGACTGTGGTGGTCTGTTCCAGAGCATATCATAATGAATCCCGGTAACAGTGACTTTGTTACCTTTGTCGAAATGGTTGGACACCATTTTGATACGATTTATATGTACGTGAATAGTCTGACCAAAATACACGAGCGCGATGAACATCCACAGCGAGGAACACCGAATCAGTTGCTATGGAGTATTGCCAAGAGTTTTGGCTGGCAATTGCAGAATACAAGACAGTTAGCCGACCTTTGGAAATATAAGCAAGGAACAAATCAGCAGGGACAGTATCAATATACTGGTTCTATGTTTAGTTTGTCGTATGAAAACCAAACAAGTCAGATTTGGAGAAGGACAGTAAACAATCTCCCGTACCTGCTAAAAACAAAAGGTACTCCACGGTCTGTGAAGGCATTGATGTCTATATACGGCATCCCGCAGACTCTTATTTCCATCAAAGAATACGGTGGCCCGTCTCCGGCGCTTGACATTCCCACACTCGTAGAAGACAGGTTTATTTACAAACTCAGGGTCACTGGTAGTCAGTACATCGAGTTACCGCGTAGAGTGATTCCTGCAACAAGTGGTTCGTGGGGAGGTGTTACCAGAGTCCCCGATTCCATCGTGTTCAGGTTCAACACCGAATATTCGGGCTCGGCTTCTCAATCGTTATGGGCAATTGAGGATGGTACGAATAGAAAGCGCGTTTTGTCTAACTTGGAATTGGTACACGCCCGCGCATATACAGGAACGAGTTCATACTCAGGATCGGTTGCCTATGGCCTGTTGAGATACACACAAGCGCAATTGTCCGGATCGGTGTATGTTTCAAGTTCTGTCACTACGGGATATCTTCCGCTGTTTGATGATGATAGCTGGTCGGTTCATTTATATACTACGCAAAGTATATTGGACACAAACAAATCGGGTTCAATATATTTGACTGTGAAAAAAGCCAGCGATTCTTTATACGGAAGGTTCAGCCACAGTGGAAGCGCGGTATGGAGCGGATCGTTAAACGTAGCTGCTGCGTGGGGTAGCCTCTCCGGCTCTGCAAATGCCCCACATTACATTATTTTGGGCGGAACGACCGGAAGTAACAGTTCAAGGTTTACTGGCAACATAGACGGATATAAAGAGTATTTTGAAACATTGGATGAAGACACTTTCAATGCCCATGTACTCAATCCGTCATCCTATCAAGGAACCAATGATACCAGTTCATATCACACCTTGTTCAGATATTATCCGCTGGGCTTGGATCAACAAAGATGGAGTCATGTAACTTATACGCAAGTATCAAGTTCCCATCCAAACAGAATTGCTTCGTTTGATACTACTGCGTCCTTCAAAGGGTTTACTGGCGCACAGACAAATCAATACGATAGCACTAACGAAACACATTACATATTCCCTGCATCTATCGGCGGAAATGTTCTTAGAAGCGAAAAAATAAGACTGGAATCTGGTCAGTTGGTAAGGGATCTGAGTCCGGTGGCAAGGTCTGAGAAAGGCGCGTATGATAAAGCATCATTTGACACCAATCGTCTTGCCATAGTATTTGCTCCAAACGATCAAATAAATAATGATATATATAATCATTCTGGGTATATAGAACTTGATGATTATATAGGAGACCCTTCATACGAATTTGAAGAATCTTATTCTGAATTAAGAAGATATAGCGGATTATACTACCGAAAGTTCCAGCAGAGATATGATGTCAATGCACTGGTTCGCTTGTTGGCATTGTACGATTATACATTTTTTGAACAGGTCAAACAGGTTATTCCAGCAAGGGCAGATGCCATTCTTGGCGTGTTGATTGAGGATGATTTGTTGAACAGGTCAAAGGTTAATATAACGAAAAGACCTACTATAACAAATCCTCAATATGATTTAAACCTTTCCGGATTAGCACCATCGCAGTCTGGAATAGTTCCTGTATATGATGCTTCTGCATCTGTTTCTCCCGTAGTAGAATCTGCGTACAAGTATATCACTGGATCAATCAAATTCCCAATAGAAATCTCAGGTTCAAGTGTACACCATACTGGAAGCCGTGGAAACTTAAAGGGTATTATAGATTGTGTGCCGTATCGTTATACTGGAAGTCAGGCTCCGACTCAATCTATTATAGATGACATTCCGCTTAATTGCTGTTACAAGAAAGTAATTTATCACTATTCTGCATCAGGCCAGTTTTCAACGCATTATGAACGTCAATGGTACACAGCAGTTTCTAAATCTTACCATTGGTATTATTCCAGATCGCTTGAATGTACTGGATATCAATATAAGGAAAGTTGTGCGGTGGAAAACAGGGCAAGGTTCGGCGGAACGAGATTGGAAGGCGCGGGTATAAATATCAATTCTCCCAACACAGTTGATGGCGGCCCCGTAATTTCGGTATGGGAAGTAACTCAGAACGTATTGACAGTAGAAGACAGTCCGCTTGGAGGCAAATTGACTGTCAGATAAAAACTGTTATATTTTGCATATTTATATAAAAACAGGAAATTAACTATGAACAAAAATTATCAAAATTTCGACCGAAAGAAGTTGTTGGAATCTAAACTTAAAAAAGTAATCAAACCTATTGTTGAAAGAATGTTGAGAGAAGAAGACAATGATGATGACTTTAAGATACATGGGGAACAATTGGCAGAAAAAAGCGGCGGTAGTGGTGAGTATATTAACAAGATATATTTTGCAGCACTTACTGAGGCAAACTATCACGAATTTAGAAAAAAAGTAGAACCTATTATAAATAGGTATTTTGCCTCCGCTCAGAAAGGGTGATTGAAAAATTGAAGAAGAAAATAATACGATAAACCAACATTGGTTCAATATTACATTGATTCGTATTATCAATCAAAACTTGATTAGTAAAAACAGGAAATTGACTATGAAAAAAAGGTTTATAAAAGAAAATTCAAACAGTGATAGATTCTATCTTACAGTTGATTCGGACGAGCGTGGCGAATATTCTGCTACGTTGTATGATTACGATGATAATGAAGTGTGGGATTGTGACTATGATTTGGTGAGTGAATTGATTGACAATGGTTATTTAAAATACAAACCGGATGAAGATTTAGATCGGCTGGCAGAGTATTTGGGAAGTGTCAATGTTATACCAAGAGGTAGCACTATTGATCCTGAGAAAGAAGAGAGTATGGAAGAGAGCAGAAGAATGTATTCTCGGAAATCCGGTAGAACGAAGTTGCTGGAATCAAAACTTAGAAAAGCAATCAGACCTATTGTTGAAAGAATGTTGAGAGAAGAAGACGACGTTGATGACGTTACTATCATGGCACGAGAATTGTCAGAAAATTGCGGATGGCACGCTTATCAGATTTCTGATGTATATTTACAAGCACTTACTGAGTCAAACTATCACGAATTTAGAAAAAAAATAGAACCTATTATAAATAAGCACTTTGCCTCCGCTCGGAAAGGGTGATTAAAAAATTGAAGAAGAAAATTGATAAAGATTGACTAATGCCGTACTCTATTGACCGAAAAAACAAGTGTGCTTATAAAAAGAATCCGGACGGAAGTCGCGGAAAAAAGGTTGGATGTACGAAAGGCCCGCTTAAAAAATACCTTGATGCGTTGTATGTAAATGAGCAAGACTGTTGTAAGGAGATTAATCAACATTTAAAATCTTTAATAGAATCTATCGTAAGAAAAGAAATATTGGGATTGAACAAAACCAGACGTAATGACTGACTTTTTTTACTTAGTTGATGCTGAAAATCCACAATGCGAGATATGTGGCGAAAAATTTAAAAATGTACGAGGTCTCTCACAGCACTGCCGAGCGCATAATTTGACATCAAAGGAATACACCTTTAAATATTTACTAAAAGGAAGCATTCCAAAGTGCAAATGTGGATGTGAAAAGGAATGCCTGTACTACCCGTTCAAGTATTCTATATATCGATCTGGGCATAATCCACTGTGTTTGTGGCAAAACAGACTAAATCCTGACAGTGCAGAGTATCAAGAAATAGTTGACAAAATAAAAATAAAATTATCTGATTACTATTTGAAAAATCCAAAAATTATTTCGGATGAACAAAAGAGAGAAATGTCGGAGTATATGAAATCTTTGCTGTCTGATCCGGAAGAAAGAAAACGGAGATTTTCAAAAATGAAAGAAACAAAGAAACGTCAAAGCGAATCAGGAATTTTAAGCAAAAATCATTGGACTAAAAAGTTGAGTCCAGAAGAACTTGATAAAAAACTTGCTGAGATTTCAATACTGATACAAGAATCTAAAAGAAAAAATAAACAATCTGCTTGGAATAAAGGTTTAACTATTGCGTCTGACAGCAGGATATTAAAATGGTCGGGCGAGAATAATTATAGATACAATGCTTCTAAAAAGACAAGATACAGTAGAAAGTTTAGAAACAAAGAATACAGAAAAATGCTATTGGAGCAACAAAATAGTGTTTGTTTCAAGTGCAATTCTACTGATGGTCGGCAACTCTGTCTCCATCATGTAGATGAAGATAAAACAAACGACTCTTACGAAAATTTGATATTTGTATGTAGGTCGTGTCATATAAGGTTGCATAGTATTCCGGTAATGATGGAAGATATGAAAATGAAAGTGACTGATTTTAAAAATGAAATAAAAAAGGAAAAACGATGGGTTATATCGGAAATAGTAATGGGGTCGTAGTCGATGCGATAGAGTGATGTCGCCTTGTACAGCAATGTATAAGTAAAAATTGGGGAAAATCGGTGAAGCCTGAGATGGTAATACCGAGAGGGGTTTAAATCAAAATTCCTTGTAGAGCGTAGAAGTTGAGCGATAAGAGAGCAAGAAAACTTCCAAGAGTCTCCGACAACCAAAGTTATGAATTGGTTGAAAATGTACGCCGAACTTGCAAGAATAAAATTGCAAGAGCGTTCGGATAAAAAGCCGAACGGATAACAAATTGATTAACAACTCGCGGCCGCGAACTTTTGTCAAGAGGCAGGAACGAATTCAACATCACTCACTTTGCACTGGGAGACGATGAAATAGATTATTCGTTGTGGAACACCGATCATCCGCTTGGAACAAATTACTACGGAATAGTGATCGAGAATCTTCCCATCACAGAAGCCGTGCCCGATCCGACACAAAACCTAAAATATAAACTGGTTACTCTTCCGAGAAGAACCGTTCGTATTCCAAAGGTTTCGGTGGCACAGACCTCATTTACATTGAACCCGGGGCAGAGTGTAACTATCACACCACAGACGGTGAATTATACGGATGGCAACAGTACGTTTGGCTATACGTTCATTCTTGCAGACAGCGATGTTTGCTCCGCGTATATCAGCGAAACAGCACCCGGACAGCAATATGCAGGAACAGGAAATATTGTTGCTGCTCCTCTGTCTGAGAGTGAAATCGGACAAGCCGTGACATTAACTGGAAAGTCAATCACGCTGACTGCGAATATGCTTACATTGGCTGCACGATCAACTACGTTGACCATAATCGGTAACGAGACTGGTGGCCGCGAAGTGGTTACAATTACTGTTAAAAAAGTAACTGTTAATACTACACCAAATGTACCTCTTACTGGAAATCCTCCTATCACTATTTAAAATTTGAGGAAAAAACATGACTTCTAATTACTTGAAAAATTACATCAAATCGGTTGTTTTAAACGAGATTTCTAAACAAAAAAGAACAAAGGTTCGCTCTCTCAGAGAAAGTAGCAATGTCGGAGATATTAAGTCTGTCTCTGACTTGGAAGATCACAAATATCAATTCATATCGGATTCCCAAGAGGTAGCATCGGTGTTAGAAAATATCGGTATTGATCCGGACGAATATGATTCTGTATTTGCTGTAATAGGGGACGGAGATTATGAAGAAGTATGGGGTATGTCCGGAATAGTCCCGCATTTGAACAAGAGAGTAGAAAGACTCGCTTAACAAGTACACATGAATATCAATCACAATAAAACATAAGGAAAAAACATGACTTCAAGTTATTTAAAAAAGTACATCAAATCCGTAGTTTTACAAGAAATCTCTAACCAAAAAAAATCTAAATTTAGATTGAACGAGATGGCAAAGCAAGTCTATACTATCGGAAACATTCAAGCATCTTTTGATGATACTAACAGTCGGATTTCGAAACAACCGTGGAGCGGCGGAAAAAGTGCGTTTAAAAACAGGGTATATGTAAAAAATACAGAAACTGGTGCTAAGATATTTTTTGATATGCACGGCAGTGTTGCCGATTATGGTTCCAACAAACCTACCGATATAAAAAGCGCACTTGCATCATTTTTGAAAGATGCAGACGCAGGATTTCAGTTTTCTGATCCAGAAGAGTTGGCAGACAATTATGGATATGACATGGAGACTAATCGTGCCGAAGTAAGACGTATTTTTAAGGGTGTACAAGGCGCAGCAGCAAAGGTAGAGAAATTAGACCTTTCACACGATGACGTGATAGATATGCTTAACGGCGAACTTAGTGATTATTAATCAATATATGGATAACAAATGGCATTTGTAAAAAAAAGTACATCATCAGTAGTTTCGACTCAAAAAGTTGACTCTTCACAGATAGGAAAGTTGCAGGAGGCTGGATTCCAAGTAACTCCGGTTGCTACGGACACTTCTGTTTTGGCCAATACTCTGCCTACTACAAAGCAGGTATTGCCCGGCGTAGTTTTGAGTGGTAACGTAGATGCTGCTGGAAATTTTCTCATAACGGATCAGTTCAATGTGGTACACGATGTAAAGGTTAAACCTTCGGTCGGAAGTGCTGCTGGCGGCGATGTTGGACTTTCTGCGCCTACTGGTGGAGACTTATTGCCATCCAATCCCTTTATTCAAGACTTCGCACGTCCGAACGGAGGAATGCCCGGTGGCCCCGCTGTTGGTGGAGGCGGATCAAATGTTCCTCCCCCAGTCAACCTTGGTTCGGGAAGAATATACACTCGTTTTGATGTAGGGGACATTGTTCCCAATCAGCAAGAAACAGTTACTCGTGCCCTGTGGTCAAATAATGTAGGAAATCTGCTTACATTCTACACGTCTTCTACGCAAAATTCTACATCCAAGAGATATTACTACGAAATATATAACAGTGCAAGCGGTGAATGCGGAAGCGAGCCTCAGTTTTCTGTTGCCTATGGTCACAAACAAGGCTCTGGCTCTGCTGACGAAGGTGGACAAATAAACGACACTCCGTCCCGTGCAATATATGGTCAGTATAAACAACTCTGTCTGGAACCCGGCGATGAAAGGTTTGTAATTGGTGGCAATGCTACTGATCAAATTTACGTAGTTAACGTAAACCGTGCAAGAATGCGAGAGTTCATTGATGAAGGCAATATAGAGTTGAATCTTCAACGTCTCTCCGGCTCGCAATGGTTGGCAGGCGGGGGTGCGCAAAATGCTTGGACTGGCTCAAATGTACGAGTGTTCCCAACACAGGCCGTCACAAGGTTGATAGATGACAGCAGAATAACAACTGCTGATGTGACATCGGCTGGCGAAGTGTATAATATCGTTTCTGGAACCATTGAAGATGGTGTATATAATTCATCTGCTCCGCACTACTATGGAAAACTTTATAAAAAACTTGGAATAGTGGTACTGGACGGTAACAAACTTGACCAGTCATGTAGTTTCCTTTCGGTCACAGGTTCAGAGATTCCCGGCGATAATGCCTACAAACTATTTGTATCCATCTCCGGATCGGCAAGATATACTGATACCAGTGGAGATTATCTCGGCTTTGCCGGAAGAAGCGGTGAAAAGGTTAAATCCAGTCACTATTTTGTCAGAGTCAAAAACCAAGAATATAACTTTTCCAATAACCCAACCTTCATTACCGGATCGGAAGGCGACTTGGCCGAGCCAACGATGATAGGCGATCCTACTGTTTATATAACATCTGTTGGTTTATACAATGACGCCAAAGAACTTCTCGCTGTTGGTAAATTGAACAAGCCGTTGAAAAAGAACTTCTCGTTAGAAAGTTTAGTGAAAGTTAGGTTGGATTTTTAAGGTAGAAGCGAAATATGCCCGTAACATTACAAGGAAATTGGACAGTACAATTAGTATCTCAGCCGATTGACGAACCACAAAGGTTCATTATCGCAGGTGCTACAATAGGAAACGGAGTGTATTCCGATACCTATACTGCTGCTATTGGCGTTGAAGGGGCTAATTGGACTATTCGTTCACAGGAAGAAGGTTCTTGGTCGGGTAATCCGGGTGTATGGATAGATTCTAATAACGTAGAACAGACTCCGATACAGGAAATAAATGGAAACTATGTATTCTATTTAAAGTTTGATGATTACAGGGGCGGTGTCAACTACGATGACATGATAATAAAACTGTCTCGCCCTGCACCTCCGCCTCCTCCCCCTCCTCCGGCTCCTGATCCGCTTCCGGATATGCCTGTTCCAGACCCAGTACCGGACACCCCTCCGCCTCCTCCGCCTCCTCCGAAAGAACTGAGTTATGGTCGGGTATATACCAAGTTTGAAATTGATGATAAACTCCCGCGTCAAACGATGGAGAAGACGTATGGTATTTGGACTGACTATACCGGATCGGTTACTGGAAATCTTACCGACTTTTATACTTGTTCCTACGATACGGGATCGTTCAAAAAAACCGTGTACAACTCTCAGTGTTTCACTTGTTCAAGTTCTCCGCAATTTGATATAGCATACGGTCACGATGGAGGATCGGGTTCAAAAGATTTAGGCGGCAATGACTTTTATACACCGTCAAATGCAGTGTATGGTCAATACAGAAGCCTGTGTCTTGAATCGGGACAACAAAGGTTTAAGATAGGCGACAGAGAAATATATCACTTCTATGCAATCAATGTCAAAAGAGATCGTATGGGTGATAAACTGGATGTCGGTAATATTGAGATAAACATTGCCGAACTTTCAGGCTCTTACTTTGAGGCTGGTGGAAGGCCCAGAAATGCCCATACAGGCTCGAATGTTAGATTGTCGGGTACAACTAAGACCATAAGACTGATAGACGATTCTAAGCTAAATTTAGAGGCTCTAACGAGAAATTCCCTATCCACTATATATTCAGATTTGTCCGGCTCTATGACTCCCCTCTACACCGGAGCGGGGGCCGTGCAATATATGGTTTCCGGCAATTTGGAAACTGGTATATACAATCCGACTCAACCACACGTCTATGGCTTGTTATATCCACATCAAGGCATTGTAATCCTTGATGCACAAACACTGGATCAATCCGCTTCGTTTCTAACTGTTACAGGCAGCGATGTGGCTGGTGATAACGCTATGAAACTATATACAGCCATGTCAGGAGCCGCGTTGAGAACTGATGATACGGGTGACAGACTGGGCTTTCAGGCGCGAAAGGTAAAAAAGGAATATGTTGAACAGTTTTTTGTAAGGGTTCGAAATCAAGAATATAACTTTACAAATAACCCAAGTTATGTGACTGGTAGCGATCAAGTCATCATAGATGATTTTTATGGCAATCCAGCGGTTTACATAACCCAAGTTGGGCTGTACAACGAACAGAAAGAACTGCTCGCAGTTGCCAAGTTGAGCCAACCTATATTTAAAACATATACGGAAGAGGCGCTTGTTGAAGTAAAACTTAAATATTGATTGGAAAATATGAACAAACGTAATTTAGTCGAAATGGTTCGTGGTATTGTGCGTGAAGAAGTTAGGTATATCAATCCAAATCGTTTTGATAAAGAAGAGCCGCTTAAAGACAATCAGACTCTTAGAGTTTTTCATGGATTTAATTCATTTGAAGACGTAAAGAAGGTTATTAATATCGGACTTACGGGCAAGAGAAAAGCGGCGAGAATTTATAGTTACGAAGCGGAAAATAACCCTTACGGATTATTTGTTTCTATTGATCCGAACATAGTAAAAAAAGAATTTGCAAATAGTGGAGTAATAATTGAATTTTCCGCAAGGGTTAGTGATTTAGAGGCTCCTGTTTGGGTTGGCGGCAGAAGCTATTTTGTTCAGGGAGAGTATGCTGAATCGTTTAAAAATATGGATGAGCGGGAACAACAGAAACTTCTTAACAGACAACGCGCCGGGGAATCTCCGTATGACTATATTTCAAAATCCGATAGGCCGGAACTGGCGGAAACAATATTCGAGAACGCGGAGAAGCAGGCTTTGTTTGTAGGCGATTTAGACCCAAATATGATAAAATATGTTTGGTATAATGAGAGATTGCACAAAGATCGTATGTTGGGCGGAAGTTGGACAAGGATGAAGAGAGCCGATTTTCTTAAAAAAGTCGATACCAAGTATCAAGACACGAGGTCATTTAAGTATTTGCCAAATGAAAATTTTGAGTTTGATAAGTTTGTAAAGAAGCGTTTTAAGGGAGATTATAATAATCGTATTTTGCAAAGTTTTCTAAAATCACTTCCAAAAGACGAATTCGAATTGGCAGAATACGGATTTTATCCAAAACAGATAAAGCAATTCATGCAGCTACAAGATGAAGGTTTTTTTGATAAATACATTAATTCTTAACCAATGCCATACTTAAACTCGAATATACCAGTCATTGACTGCTATTTTAGAAACGAATATCTTTTCAACCATACCAAAGGGTATGGAGAATTTACAAAATGTAATGTTCACTCTGTCGCAAGCATAGAATCAAGAACACTTTTGTTTGAGGTTTTTCTTGAAAATGGTGTAAATTGGACTCGGAGACCTATTACTTCTTTTTGTTGGAAGCAAGACGCCCCAGTCCATCCGTTAGAAGAACACATATATTGGGACTGTTTTTCCTATTATATAGACGTTCAAATACGCCATAGACTTCAAGGTTTAAGTGCCGACTTGATTTCTATATCTGGTAAAAAGTATGTTGGTGAATATTTATTTACAATAGACTGGGCACACGAAAATAATATGATGTGCAACGTGTCTTTTGGAGAATCTCCGGAACACAAATGCGCACACATATTCAAGGTTGAAGATGGTAATTTTTTCGCATATCCTAATAACAGAATCGTGTGGAAAGACAGAGCGTTTACGGAAAATAGATTGACATCCAACCCGGGCTACATAATAGATCAAAAAAAATATTCTGTTGAAGGAGAATCATATTATGAATCTGACAGCAGTTATCATACGGAATTTGTAACTAAATAGGAAAGTATAATGAGAAGAAATATGCGTTTGAAAGAAGAAGCCAAGCCGTTTCAAAAATCTCCGATAGAAGTAAAAATTGCGCAGGACGAAGATTCCAGATGGAATGCGTATTTGCAAACGATTAACGGTGAAGAGGGACTTTTCCCTATCGGTTATGAAACCAAGGAGCAGGCAGAACACGCTGCCATGACCAAGGGATATTGGTTTGATAAAAACACTTCGAGCAAAGCATATCAATATGATAGGCCGAAATTAACCAAACACGAACCTGTAAAGTTTGATAAGCCCACGGAAATGAAACTTGAACAATATATTCGCAGACTTGTTAAAGAAGAGCGAAGAAAACTTCGTTTATCAGAGGCTCCGAAAATCACCAAAGAAATAGAAGCTAAGTTGAGGGAGGCCAAACAACTTCAAGAAGAGATAGATGCAGCACAGGCGCAGATAGAAAAAATAATTGAAGAGACTGGTATGAAGGCCAAGGAAAAACGTCTTAACCAACTACTTCGAGACGATCTTTGGGATTTCTTTGACGAGTTAAAAAGTGTAAAGCAGCGGTTAGTCGAGTTGGAAGATATAATTGTTACGATAAATACGTTCCAGTCAGAAGTACAAACATTTCAATATGAAAAAGGGTTCTTCTTTTTGCTTGAAAAAGTTAACCAAGCAACCAAAGGTATTGCCCTTGATATGATTAAACTTACTGAAAAAATCAGCAAGCGTAAAGGCTCCTACTCATTCAAATCCAAAACAGAAGCCGTTGGAGATTCTTTTTGGGACAAACTTACAAATTTCTTTTCCAAGTTTCTTCCTTCTATCAAGAAGAAAGGAGAACAAGTGGACAAAGACATTAACAAATTGAAGTCTATGTTAGACGATATGACAAATAAATAAAATGTCAATACCTCACGTATTCGCTCCGGTTAAACCGCAGGATTTCAACATCCGGCCTGTTACTGTACACAAGAAGTATGTGTTGCAGCAGTCAGACCTTTACTCTGGATCACTGCCTTTAACCGGAAGCGGATATACTATTTGGGAAGGTCTATATATTGGGGAGAAGTTGAAGATAAGTTCTTCGCTCTACCCTACCAATAGCTATGACGGTTCGCTGAAACACATTGTTTGGAAATCCATTGATGCTCGTTATTATAGATTTCCGAATGATCCTCTCGCAACTTTTGAACACAGCAATACCCGATTTACTCGAAAGTTTCTTAACTATTCGGCAAGTATATTGGCAATTCCTTATTTGAAAACTGGAACGTCTATACTTCCCGGATCGGTAGAAATAACCGCGTCTGGGTTTAATTTTTTGGACGACAAGAATGGTAATATCTATGATATATCCATAGCTACTGGTTCAATACCAAGCAAGACCGATTGCGTAGCATACTGGGGGTTCAATGATAGTTTCCGGAAAGCGAAAAACCTTCCACACACCTTTGAGAATACCGTACTAAATTATGATTCTTTCCAGTTTGAAGTACAAGATCAGTCTGCTGCTAAGAATATAACCATACAAGAAGGCGTCGTTTTAAACAACACTGCCTCTGCTTGTGCCGCATTTTTCTCCGGTCAGTCAATGATATTTACTCCCCATCGGGATGAGTTTACATTTTTGAAGGCAGACGACTTTACCATTTCTTTCTGGGTAAAACATCAACCTACTGCATCCGGTACTTCCGTACTGATATCCAAAAGCGATATAATACAAAAGCAGGTTTACGGATATTTGGATAAAATCAATCAAAATGATTTAGTAGTGCCTACAATGCACGTTTCGTGGTCAACGGAATACGAGCCTACTCCGATATATCCATACAGATTTGAAGTCAACTCTTCCAATAGACTATTGTTCAAACGGAGCGACGGTAAAGATATTTTATCTTTGTCCGGATCAATAAACCTGAATGATAACAAATGGCATCACTATGCTGCTGTCAAGTCAGGATCGAGTATATATCTATACCAAGATTCAATCATTGTCCAGAGCGGGAGTGAGGTAACTTACAATCCGGTAAATGGCCATGCACTTGTGTTTGGAACCAAAACCTTTGATTATCAAGATTCTTTTGTTGGCGGGCTTGACGAGGTACGGATGTATAACAAAGGTTTAACCACATCTCAGATTCAAACCTTGGCAAATTCTTCCTCTATGCAGATGTATCAAACTGCCGTAGTAGGAAACGTATTTTATAAAAATGGAACATTTGTTATATCTGCACCTGATGCCAAATACAACAAGTTATTTAGTAATACCTTTACAGTAAAATATAGAAGTACCCATACTATTTATGAGTATGAAACATTGGTCAGAATCAAAAAAGGTTCGTTCAATTTAAGTCAAAATCCTACAATACTTAAAAGTCCTAATAGTGACTTGATTATAGATGATGCTACTGGAAGCCTTGCAAATGGTTCATTGTTTCCCTACGCCACATCCGTGGGATTGTATAACGACAAAGCAGAATTATTAGCAGTAGCCAAATTGAACCAACCGTTGATGATGAGAGACGATGTAGATATTAACATTTTAGTTAAATGGAACTCTTAATCAAACGCGAGGTAATGAATGACGGCT
>Ga0315901_10004045_pt1 | contig 18539 bp, 14 predicted proteins | sample LakEriMetagenome_10_FD_203761 | JGI IMG/M metagenome (GOLD analysis project Ga0315901, IMG submission 203761) | Freshwater fungal communities from buoy surface, Lake Erie, Ohio, United States - Buoy 2 MA116 | ecosystem: Environmental > Aquatic > Freshwater > Lake | place: USA: Lake Erie, Ohio...
GCGGATCATGCAGTTACCACTGTCGGATACTGGGCGGTAACATTACCCAGACCAGGACTTTCACCCGGCTGATTAAACGCCATCGAAGGCGCACTAGTGGATCTTGCTAAAGATCCCAGCGCCCCAAGCCACCTCCACCCGTTGTGTAGATCGTAATAAACCCATTTTAAGGTCTCCTCATGCGCTAGGATCTTTAGCAAGATCCACTACCCGGTCGACCGCTTTATCGTAAAGTCACAAAGTCGTTGTGATTCAGCAGAGCCCAAACCAATAAGATCCGATCAGCGATCGGGGACCCTTGTCCAATCCCCGCGTTTGGCAAAGCTCGCCAACGCTCCATCGCACTTTTGCTCGAAGCAACCATCGACGCATCGGCCTGGATTCCCAATATCTCTCGAAACGCTCGCACGATGAACATATCCAAGTCGCTGGACTCTTGATGCATCTTCTCAGAGATCCTCACCACCGAATCCAGTACCAAGCGACTGTTGCTCAGCGCCAAAGCTTGCTGCGGTACGATGCTCTGATCCCTCCGATAACACTCTTTCACAAGCGCCTCGTCGAACGTGCTTAAAAACATATTCCGCTCGTTGTTCGAATGAAAGAAATAGAGGCTTCTGCGAAGCGAGTCGCCCTGCTGATTGATCGGAACCGAAGGGCCTCCAAATGACGTATCCAAACTCCCTGCAAGCGAAAGAATCGAGTCTCGAACCACCTGGGACTCAATGCGGATCGCATTGCGTCGCCACAGGAGTCGATTGTCTGGATCGATCTGGGTAGCCGACTGGGCATTCATCGATTGGGTGTTAGCAAGGGTCGAATGCCGACGATAAGCTTCCGAGGTGAGAATCAACTTATGAAGATACTTCATGCTCCAACCGTGTGAGACGAACTCCGAAGCCAACCAATCCAGGAGGGCTTGATGCTCGGTCTTTGTCCCTTTATTCCCAAAATCAAAGACGCTCGCCACAAGCGGCTCACCAAAATGCCTATTCCAAATATGGTTGACCGCCACACGCGCCGTCAAAGGATTTTGTGGATCGGTGATCCATCTAGCAAGTGCCGTTCGGCGACCTGAACTCGTCTTTGGAAACTCCGGCTTAGGGTCATCGGCTCCGGAATTCAAGAACCGTGTTGCGCTCCACTGAGCCCCCGTGAATCGGATCAATTCCCCCTGATCATTTTGCAAGGTCTCTTGCGCTTTGGCGACGCCTGCAAGGGCCTGATCGTGATCTTTCTGAGCAGCCTCTCTCTTCTCAGGTGGGGATTTCAAAAGCTGAATTTGCGCATTGATGCTCTGAAGCTTTGCCTTGGATAACTGCAATTGTCGGTCTTGCAAGATCGATGCGCGAACGGCTTTGGCTTCAGCCTCTCGAAGCCCGCTTAAATCGCTAGCCGTATTGCTCTGAAGATCCATAAGCTGCTGATCTTCTAGAGCCCATCGCGATTGCCAAGCTTGATAACGAGTCTCCAGGGCCGCGACCTCCAATACAACCGACTGATGCTTTTCTTCGGCTTGCTGCAGTTCGAATTTGGCTAACTCGAAAGCTTGCTCAGGCAATAGCGTCATGCCGCCGGCGGGATCCCGAAGCTCGAGCGAATCAGGGAGCGTTTGAATACGGATCTCATGGAAGGCGACCTGAACATCAAAGGCTGTCAATTGCAACGCTCCTGGGCGGCGTTCCATAGGGCTCTTCCAAGCCACCTTGGGTTGCCCGTCCAGCGATGCGTTGATAAGCTGCCCTCGGACTTGCAAGCGGAGCGTGTACTCTCTGTTGAGTTCGACCGGATGCGAAGCACGGCCTTCGGCTGGATAATGGTATTGACCATTCTTCGCAAAAGCCGCTTGCACTTTGGGATCTGGACCATGGGCACTGACATAGACCATGATCTCGCTATCCTCCGGACCAGGATTGATCGTGCCATCGGTTTGGGTCGAATCAAACGAGACGCCGACGCTGCGATAAGTGCTTCCTCCGAGAATCTTAAATCGCAACGTCAGATCAAAATTCTCAGGAGGATTCTCCAGCCAACGCAAAATACTGCGGGTCTGACCGTCTTGGAGTTGCGTTAACTTACCAGGCTCGAACTCCCATTTGCCTCCGAAGGTTTTCCATTTGGCAGTATCGAGCATTTCAAAATGATCGTCGACAAGAACTTTCGCAGCATCTAAAGGAGCTTGCGGATCGGTGGAATTAGGATCGGTCGCCTTTTGATTCTTTGACGCAATGCTCGATTGATAATCTGCTTGCGCCTTGGCATGCTTGTCCTTGGCGGCTTGGATCGCTTGGGATGACTGGCTCAAGGCATTCTTTGCCTTTTCGATTTGCTTTGGGATCACTCCTTGGCGACGCTCGGGTTGCCATGCCACACCGGGCAACTCGACAGGCTTGATTTCCAATGGGGTTTTCTCGAGAAACTCGGGGATGCCAGGGTGCATGACCATCGATTTATCAGGCGAAGACTCCTGGCCTCGCTCAAACCGATAGGTAGGAGTTTCGAGGTAAGCATCAAAGACTCGAGGAAGTCCGTTTTTGTTAAAGTCGCTTTCTCCGGCTAGAGCATCGAGACGAACGTGATAAGGTTCAAAAATCGCCCGCATGCGGTAGTAATCGACCTGACGAATCGGATCGTACTTGTGGTCGTGGCATTTGGCACAGTTCATCGTCAGTCCTAGGAACGCTTTGCTGACATGCTCGATCGTCTCATCCATCCATTGATTTCGATTGAACAGAAAGTAGTTGCGAGCTAGAAATCCGGTCGCACGGAGATCCTCGAAGTTCTCTGGCGCGATCTCATCGGCCGCGAGCATCAAGCGAACCATTTCATCGTAGGGACGATCCGTATTGAGAGCCTCGATGATCCAGTCTCGCCAATGCCACATATGCAATTGGCTGTTGCGCAGTTGATCCCCCAAGCCCCACCAATCGCTAAATCGCCATACGTCCATCCAATGACGCGCCCAGCGTTGGCCATGCCGGGGGTCATCCAAAAACTTATCAACGGTCGATTCATACCACATCGAGTCCCACTCTTTGGGGAGCTGTTCCCAGTCCTCGGGGGCGGGGGGCAAACCGATCAGATCGATCGAGAGCCGACGGAGCAAGACATCGTTTGGGGCTCTGGTTTGCGGGACAATGCCACGCTCGGAGTGGAGCTTGTGCAAGAAGGCATCGATCGGATGCGCGGGGGCATTTTCGAGTTGGGGCAAGGGGGGGCGCACGAGGCTTTGGAAAGCCCAATGCTTGCGGGGATCCGGTTCAGGTTGTTCGTTGGCGACACCTTGTGCCCCCTGAGCGATCCAGCGACTTAGTAGCTCAATCTGATCGGCCTTGAGCTGCTCTCCTTCATGCTCCGGAGGCATACGGCTTGAATCCGTACTACGGACTCGCTCGAGGATGCGACTCTTGTCGGGCTCGCCCGGTGACAAGACCGAGCCGGAATCTCCCCCTTGGAGCATGCCCTCGAGGGTATCTAAGCGTAGGTTAGATTCCTGACGCAGCGGTCCGTGGCAAGCAAAGCACCGCTCGCGCAAAAGCGCCTTGACCTGGCTCTGATAATCCACCTTTTGGAAATCAACCTCGGGTGCTTGGGCCTGAGCCAATCGACAGCGACCGGTTAGCACACAAAGCAAAACCGCAAATCCGAGCCAAACAGAAAAGCCGAGAAAAGAAAGACGCATGGGCAGGGTAAGTCGCAATCAGGAGGGCAGGGGGGCTCGTGGATTCCAACTTGTATTATACGCGATCACCGAAGCCAGACAGAAATGGCTCTTCAGAAATTCTTGAGGCAAGTTGGAAGTTCTTCGCAGGCGATTACCCAAACACTGGCTTTACGCCGAATGCCGCTAAATAAATGCAAGCCGAAGAGTGCAAGCACTCCGGTAAGTGTTAGAAGGACTGCGATTCTGCAATGTTTTATCACCGGACGGCTCGCGCCGTTCCGCTTTCATACAACGCCTCGCCGGCGTGAGTCCGGGATGGTGACCTGAGACTTTTTGCAATGGCCCCTACCAATTCGAGGCGCCAGGAAACTATACTCGGGGGCAAGTTTACGGACACCACAAGGCTGTCTGAGATCCATTAGTGCCTCTCGATGTTAGGGACTTTGAATCCATGCGATTTTTTTACTCACTCTTGGCCATGTTTTTGTTTATGTCAGCACATCCACTTGCAGCTCAAACTCCTGCGACGCAAACACCCTTGCGAACGCTCGGTACGATCGAGCGACTCAAACCGGAGTTCGATAAGCTCTTGCCAGCCGATTCGAAACTCGAAGTCTTGGCCGATGGCTTTACATGGACCGAAGGTCCGCTGTGGATGGGGGACGACAAAAACGGTTATCTGCTCTTTACCGACATCCCTCGCAATTCGATTTTTAGTTGGTCAAAGTTCCATGGCATCAGTCTGTTCATGCAACCCTCGGGTTACACCGGAGTGACCTACTACGGCCTTGAACCCGGTGCCAACGGGCTGCTCAAAGACTCCGACGGGAACTTGGTCATGTGCGAGCACGGTGATCGCCGAGTGAGCGTGCTTACGCCAAACGGTGGCAAGCGAACGCTTGCGGACAACTACAAGGGCAAGCGGCTCAATAGTCCCAACGACGGAGTGCTCAAGTCCAACGGCGACATCTATTTCACCGATCCGCCTTACGGGTTACCCCAGCGAGAGAACGATCCGCGTCGCGAACTGGATCATTTTGGCGTGTACCGCATCTCGAAAAAGACCGGAGAGTTGACGCTGCTGACGACCGAGCTTGCGCGTCCGAACGGGATCGGTTTTTCGCCCGATGAGAAAACGTTGTACGTTGCCCAAAGCGATCCCAAGAAAGCGATTTGGATGACCTTTGAAGTCAAAGAGGATGGGACCCTCGGACCCGGCAAGCTCTTCTATGATGCGACCGACCAAGTGGGTAAACACCCAGGATTACCGGACGGATTGTCGGTCGACAAGGCCGGTAATGTTTGGGCAAGTGGTCCTGGAGGGATCTATGTCTTCAGCAGTGCGGGAGTTTTGCTAGGTCGGATCAATACCGGCGAGCGAACCAGCAACTGTTGTTTTGGAGAGGACGGCTCAACGCTGTTTGTCACCGCCGACAGCAACCTTTGCCGTATCCGAACGAGTACCTCGGGATTGTAAAAGAAAGCCTATCGCTACCAATCGGCTTCACACCGGTGGTAGGCCTAGGCTTGCATCAACTCCTTTGCGTCTTTCTCTTGACCATAAAGCACCACGACATCGCCCGATTCGATTCGATCGCTCGGGCCTGGGATCCCTGGCAAGAGGATGTCGTTGCGTCGGATAGCAAGGACAATCACGCCAAGATCCCAGGGACGCGACTCCCTGAGCATTTTTCCGACGAGTGGATTGCCAGGTTCGATCAAGTACTCTGAGACGACATAACCATGTTCGACTCGCAGAAGAAGCTCGTAGTCGAGCGCCCGAACCAAACCGGCTTGGGTAAGCGTATAGGCAATGAGTCGATCGAGGCTCTTACGAAAAAAATCGAGTCGACTCAGCGCGCTGATGGCCAATGCGATCAATGCCGCCGATACGATGAGCATCAGCGAACCAAAGACATTGCTACCTTGGACAAACGTCGCGACCATCGTCGCCAGGGCTGAAGTAAGGCCGATGTTTCCCACGAGGATCAGATCTCGGATGATCCGCCTGCGGACTGGGTGGTTGACTACCAACTCAGCCTCTTTGGTTGTAAAGCCAACCCCGAAGAACGCGGAATAACTCTGAAAACTGGCCGTATCGTAACTCAAGCCCGTCATCATCAAGGCTGTCGTTGCGACTCGGATCGCTAGCAGCGAGAATAGGGCAATGACGATCAGAGTTACGATGGCGGTCATTGGTCCGATCACCCTCAAAAAACGGCAAAGAAATCAAGCGCTTGAGCCGGAAGATAAGGATTTCAGCCATGACTCTACAAGTCCATTTGGTTACAATGGCCCAAGTGGAGATGGACTCCTGACGTAACTCAAGCTTAATGATTCGCTCAGTTGCTATGTTTCGTTGGCTCGCAGTAACCCTTTTGACCGTAAGCATGGCGATAGGCCCAAGTGTTTGTTGCTGCGCGCAGAGATTCGCCTCTGCCTTGCTTTCCGGTTGGACAACGGCTGGCCAGGAGTGCTTACAAAGCCAGACTGATTGCTGTGCCCTTGATGCGTCGGGGAAACCGGCTTGTTGCAGTCAGTCCCAGCGGACTGCAAACTCCAATCAAACCGAACCCGATGGATCGCAACCCGGGAAATCTGCCCAAGACTGTTGCGGCAACGGCAAGCATTGCGTATGTCCGACGGCCTCGCAAGCCATCACCCTACCGAGTTCTTTCGACAGTGATTTCGAGTGGACACTCCACCATCTCAAAGCCGGATCCTCGTTGTGCGATTCTCCATTTTTTAATGACGAACACCTTAAGTTGGTTTGTGTGCCGTATGCATCGATCGGGCTTGTTGCAACAAGTTCGCTGTGCATGATCCAAAGATGGAACTGCTGATTCAGCCACGTGCTTTGAAACCGGTTTGAATCATTTCTAGATGTTCTGAATTCCATCTTTACGATAAGGTCAATCAACCATGAAAAATTTCTTTTTTGCTGTTACAGGATTGGTATTGGTAGGCGGACTGGCCGCTGTGTTTGCAGGAACGGGTTTTGACCGCAAAACCGCTTCGAGCGATTGCGGTTGTCCAACTTGCTGCCTGGAGTCGGGTTGCTGTTCGGGAGAAACATGCTGTTGCGATACGGGCGTATGCAAATGTGGTGACTGCGCCTGCTCGAGCTGCATGCCGGCTGCCGGTAAGTCAAGCGAGTCCAAGGCCTGTGAGTCAGGCGGTGCATGCTGCGATCAGGGCTCGGCAACGAAACCCGAATCCTGCTGCAAGAGCGATAGCTAGAACCAAGCTAGGTTCGAGAAAAGCTATAAACGGATTTTGTTGTTAAAAACCAAGGGCACCACTGGCTCGACGCCGGTGGTGCCCTTTTGATTTTGCGAGTTGGTTTGCTCAAGAGCCTTAATGATGGAACGGTAGCGATAGCGCTCAAAGATGATTTCGGAGAAATCATCTACATTCAGCGGTGGCGATAGCGCTAAGAGATGATTTCGGAGAAATCATCTACGATGGGACGTTTATTTACCGACCATGGTGCCTTCGAATTGGATCCTCGGGTCGGTCACCTTCACCAGCTCACCGAGCTCATAGACGTTTCGGTAACCGTATCCGTAGAGGTTGATATAAGTCGGAACGTTTAGGGCCAATTGGACCGGTTTGTTTTGGGCGGCGACTTGGGAGAAAATCGGGTTGTTTGCCCGAGGCCGGGGAGGGGCCGACTTGGATGCAAAATCCACTTGGTTGCCATCGAAGTTATTGTTGCAATAGATCAGCACCGTCGTTTCAGGTGTAGGGATGACGTTAGCCAGATTGGTTTGAGTAAAGTCGGTGAAGCTCAGGTGCTTGGCACCTTGGATGTGGATCCGATCGTATCGGAAATCCGATCGAGTATCGAGCACGATCACATTGGGTTGTTTGCTCATGGCAAGGAACTCATCGAGGCTCAAGATGCGCTCATTGCGGTGGGATTCGACTTCAGCGACGAGTTCTTTGAAGTCCTCGTAACTGACCCGGGCTTTGGGGTATGCGGGTGGTTGGGGACTGCTCGAGGCAGAGGTTGGCTGCAAGTTTCCGACGGGAGGTACGATGCCAGGAAGTGGGTTCGGAGCGGGGAGATAAGGGGCGGGACTATAGGGAGTAAACGGGGCGTTGTTTGGCCATGAGGTATTTGGGGTCCAAGCTGGTGGAAAGGGGTTTGGCGGAGTTGATGGCAAGAGCGGTTCCCAACCGATTCCGTCGGCTCTTTGGATCAGGGATGCGACGCGATCGTTGACGATTTTTTCTTTGAGCGATTCACGTTTATCGAAAGCTTTTTTCTTGGCTGCGAGTTGGTCTTCAAGCCATTTGATTTCTTGTTGTTGTGCGGTGTGTCTTTGGTCGAATTGGAGCTGGACCGACTTGGTGATTTGTTCGCTGATTTGTTTTTTTCGCTGATCGTTGCTGTTGGCGTACTCGAGTAGAAGCGGGTCGAGGCTGTTCGAGTCGTATTGGGCGACTGTTTCGGAGTTCCAAAGAAGTGGCGATAGGGCAAGGGCCAGTGGGGCAGAAAACCAAGCTGGATTGAGTTTCATTGGTGGAAGCTTTGCGTTGGAGGAGTCGTTTAGGGTCAGAAGCTATGGCGTTGGATTATAAACTGATTGAATTCGCCGGTGGCAGGGGATTCGAATCGATCGAGGTTTTGGATATGGCCTGGGGCGATTTCCAGGAGTCGTTCGATGAAAGCATTCAGAACATCCACATGGCCTTCGATGACCATTTTTACGCGACGGTCAGGAAGGTTTTCGACCAAGCCAGTGATCGGGAACTCGCGGGCCAGATCAGCGATAGCAGAGCGCATCCCGACGCCTTGAACCCGTCCGTTTAGAAAGCAAGTCAGTCGCAGCATGAAAAGAGTGGTTAGTGGTTAGTAGAAAAGTGCTTGGATATATCTCCAAGAAGCGTAACTCCGTGCGTCATTTCCGGGTAGGGTACGTGCAGCGGCGGGACGCTTCAATACACCGAATCATAATGACACTTCACGCTTTCTTTTCCCCCCTTCGCCCCCAGGGCTTTGGCTGGGGGAGGAGGGGACGGGGGTGGAGGGGGCAAAGCGCGCTGGGTTGCTCGATGTTCATTGGTTGTACTCAGCGTTATACATTCCGTAGCACGGGGCTCCGACCCGTAAGCACTTCAACCTACCGGTGCTAGCGCCCGACACTTATCCCTTTTCGTGCGAACCTTCTAGTGTACCAAAACGAACCAAACCACCTCTGATTCCGCATTCGCCCGTAGGGTACGTGCAGCGGTGGGACGCTTCAATACACCGAATCATAATGACACTTCACGCTTTCTTTTCCCCCCTTCGCCCCCAGGGCTTTGGCTGGGGGAGGAGGGGACGGGGGTGGAGGGGGCAAAGCGCGCTGGGTTGCTCGATGTTCATTGGTTGTACTCAGCGTTATACATTCCGTAGCACGGGGCTTTGACCCGTAAGCACTTCAACCTACCGGTGCTAGCGCCCGACACTTATCCCTTTTCGTGCGAACCTTCTAGTGTACCAAAACGAACCAAACCACCTCTGATTCCGAATTCGCCCGTAGTGTACGCGCAGCGGTTGTTACCCATAAGGTCTCTCCATCATCATTCCAACTCCCAGCAACGCATCACGGCCTCGATGCTAAACCTCCGAACCGCGCAACGTACCACCGAGCATCGGGGGGCGCAGAAAAACTCATGGGAATGAACAGCGAGGAAATTCTTTCTCGCGGGAAACGCCAAAAAACTGGCTGTTTTTTCTGTTTCGCGAAGTACCGTCTAGGAGGAATTCTTGTAAAATATCGCCAAAGCGGACAGTACACAGCCATAAAAAAACCACCTCGGAGCGACCGAGGTGGCTTTAATCTTGTGACCACAAGGTGGTCTAGGACATTCCGTAGAATGTTGCCTGCAAATTTTTCGTTGTTGTTGCGAAAAAGCTCAGGCCAAGATTGGTTACACTATCCAAAAATCTAAACAAACAATTCGCAAAGTCAATACCTCTAGGATCCCCATAATGAAAAAACGCACGCTCGGCTTGGATCTTGGCCCAAACTCAATTGGTTGGGCACTTGTTGAAGAGTACTCAGAAGAAAAGTCCGGTAAACTCATTGATATGGGCGTTCGGGTCTTCACCGAAGGGCTCGACGCCTTTGACACGGCTAAGGAAAGTTCTCGGAATGAGCAACGTCGAGTTGCTAGGGGAATGAGGAGACAAACAGCTCGTCGCCGTAAACGGCGCAAGGCAATCACCGAGGCTCTCACATCGGTGGGATTGTGGCCATCGTCAAAAGCTCAGCGTGAAGACTGGATACAAAGGAACCCATACGAGTTACGTGCAAAAGCTGTCAGCGGCACAAAGCTCGAACCCTTCGAGATAGGAAGAACCCTACTTCATTTGGCCAAACGACGGGGTTTTCTGTCCAATCGAAAAACGGATACTGGCGGAAAAGACGCAGAAGGCTTGCTTCATGAGATCCAAGAAAACGAAGCCAAGCGCCTTCAATCAGGACACCCGACTTTAGGAAGTTGGTTGAACGAAAAGTATCAATCGCAAGAACACACAAATCGTCGGCAAGACGACCACGTTAGACGTAGGCATTTGTCCCGTAAGCAGTATCAGCACGAATTCGATACGATTTGGAAATCTCAATCCCAGTTCCATCCCGATTTAATCAACGACACACTTCGATGGGGAAAACTGGGACCAACTGAATTCCCCTGCAAGCCAACACCAAGAAACGGCCAACCCGAATCACAGCTCGAACTCTTCGGGATCGAAGGTCTCTTATTTTTCCAGCGAAAGATGTATTGGCCAACTGAGGTCATCGGTCGTTGCGAATTGGAACCCAAAAAGAGAAGATGCCCAATAGCAGATCGTCGTTTCCAAAGATGTCGAATATGGCAAGAGCTCAACAACCTACGGTACATCGATCCGGACAACGGTAAAGAGTTCCAATTGTCCGTGCCTCAGCGAAAGCTTCTTTTTACGAAACTCTGGGAAACCGAAAAACTTGAACTATCAAAGCTGCGAAACGCATTGGGATTTCTTGAAACCGTAAAATTCAATTTCGAACGAGGGGAACGATCTTTTCTCAAAGGCAATACAACCGATGTTGTCGCAAGAAAGGCCTGGGGTAAGGACTGGAATCACCTCGAAGAGGAACTCAAGGACGAAATCGTTGAAGCCTTAACCAACCCAAACCTCGATGATCGAGAACTCATCCAATTGGCAACGGAGAAATGGAAGTTCAACACAGAACAGATATCAAGATTAATGAAGATCAACCTTCCCTCAGGCTACGGAAGCTTGTCTCTCAAGGCGATCAAAAAGCTACTGCCCCATCTCGAAAAAGGACTGACTTACTCGTTGCAAGACGAGTCCAACTCAGCAATCCATGCCGCCGGATACCTAAGGCGTGATCAAATCAAGCGAAGGATCTATGATTTCCTGCCGTCACCGCAGGTCGAACGAAAAACACCCATCGGAGATATTCCAAACCCTGTCGTGAAACGGACACTCACTGAAGTCCGTAAGTTGGTGAATGCAATTATTCGAGAGTACGGTAAACCTGATGAAGTACATATCGAGATGGCGCGAAATCTAAAGATTGGAGCCAAGAAACGTAAGGAAATCACCAAGGAGAACGGTGACAGGGCCAAGAAACGAGAATCGATCGCTGACACGCTCTCTGAACAAGGAGTTTTAAGAAGCCGAGAGAATATTTTGCGTTACCAATTGTGGGAGGAACAAAACCACCAATGCCTTTATTCCGGTAAAACAATCAGTCTCGCGCAACTACTTGGCGAAGGCGCTGGCGTCGAGATCGATCACATTTTGCCTCGTTCGAGAACGCTTGATGACTCTCAAACGAACAAAGTTCTGTGTTTTCGTGATTCGAATCAAGCCAAGGGAAATAGAACTCCGCATGAATGGCTTGCATCATCGAATCCAGCTCAATTTGATGAAATCATCCAACGAGCAAATATCCTCCTTCGCTCGGGGAAGCTCCCTTACACAAAGTACAAAAAGCTACTTCAAAAAGAAGTCAATACTGACGAATTCGTCAGTCGGCAATTGGTAGATACTGCTTACATCACGAAAGTGACCGGGGAATACTTGCGGTGCCTTTTTGAATCGGATCAGCAAATCCTAGGGCTCAAAGGTGCGCTGACTGCGGAGTTAAGGTGGCAATGGGGACTGGAGACAATCCTCGAACAACTCCCCGACAGTCCTGCTTGGTCGACGAAGGATCAACTAAGGCCAGGGCAGAAGAACCGTGCGGATCATCGACACCACGCCGTCGATGCTGTTGTGATCGCTTTAACGAATCGATCTCGGTTGCAATCACTAGCTAAAGCGATGTCTGACACGACTAATCAGCGTCAAGGAGAGCTAATGGAAGAGCCATGGCAAGGTTTTCGCGGATCGATCATGGAGCGAGTTTCCAAAGTTTGGGTTTCACATCGTGTTGAGCGAAAAGTAAGCGACGAACTTCATGAAAAAACCCATTATGGAAAAACCGAACGACCCGATTGGTGGGTTTCCCGTAAGCCAGTAGATAAACTAGAAGGCAGCGAGATCCCGAACATCCGCGACGGGTTTATTCGGGAATTGGTGATCGCCAAACTCAAAGAAGCAGGAATTGATGTCGGACGAAACACACAGGTGGATTCCAAACGACTGAAAGAGGTTCTCGCTGACTTAAAAATGCCCTCAGGAGTTCCCATTCGCAAGGTACGTGTGCTGAAGACCGATAAAACGATTCGAGCGATTCGCAAAAACAAATGTGAAACCTTTGTCAAACCAGGCTCGACCCATCACCTTTGCATTTTTGAATGGGAGGAAAAAGGTAAGAAAAAACGGGACGCAGTATTCCTCACGATGCTCGAAGCGATTAACCGGGTGAAATCCGGCGAGGCTTTGATACAACGTACTCCCCCTAAAGACGATAAAAAAATCCCTCCAGATGCGAGATTTGTTATGTCCTTGTCAACAAGAGAACTTATTCTTTCTGAGCGAAATGGCGAAGATACGCTTCTGGTCTATCGCCATGGTAAATCGACGACAAAGCAGATGATATTTGCGACTCACACGGATGCTAGGCCATCATCTAAATTTAAAGAGGTATCTTTCCAACCCGGAACACTTCGCGGCAGAAAAGTAACCGTTGATCTTCTTGGGAGAATTCGCAATGCAGGGGATTAAAAGAAACGATCCTATTGAAAACGTTAGGCGATGAATTACGGTGGTAGAGTCCTAAAGGGAATTTCCAGTTTAAAGGACCACGCCACATGATCAAGCATATCATTGAAGTATCCCAGGAACCATCGAGGCTCTCGTTGCGTAACAACCAATTGGTAGTTACCCAGTCAGGCATCGAGAAATCGCAAATTCCCTGTGAAGATATTGGCGTGATTGTTGTAGACCAGCCTCAAACAGTCTACACCCATCAACTTCTTTGTCATTTGTCATCGACCAACGCTGTGGTTGTACTTTGTGATCAAAACCACCTGCCGACTTCGATCTTGCTCCCACTCTCAGACCACTCCACGCTTGTCCCGAGACTGCAACTGCAAATATCGATGTCGGCTCCACGTAGAAAGAAACTTTGGGCGGATATTGTCAAAGAGAAGTTGAAACGCCAAGCCGAGAATCTACCTGACGAATACCCCGCTAAACAAAAAATCCTCGACTTAGCCAAGAATGTGAAAACCGGCGACCCGACAAATAGAGAAGCGCAAGGTGCCAAGGTTTATTGGCAAAACTGGTTGTGGCAGCAGGAGTTTCGTCGCGACCGGGACGCAACCGGGATCAATTCCATACTCAATTATGGGTACGCGATCATTCGAGCAGCTCTTGCTCGCTCGGTTGTCGCAGCAGGCCTACAACCGAGCCTTGGGCTAATGCATCGAAATCGATCCAACGCCTTTTGTCTGGTCGATGATCTCATCGAGCCATACCGTCCGATGGTAGATTTTCAAGTCCGCGAGTTGTACCGTCAAGGCTACACGGAACTTAGTCCTGAGTGCAAAAAGCAGTTGCTTGGGTTGCTTGCGATCCCAATGAAACTTGGCAAGGAGACCGGGCCGTCTGGGGTTATGTTCCAGCGTTACGTCAATTCACTGGTTCGTTGCATGGAGGGAACAGAGCGACGGTTGGGAATTCCGAAACCATGCTTGTAAACGGATATCGGTGTATGTGGGTTCTGGTAATGTTCGATCTACCGACGGAGACCAAGGCCGCGAGGAAGGCGTATGCCAAATTTCGCAAGAGCTTGTTGCAGGACGGTTTCCATAGGATGCAGTTCTCGATCTACACGCGACACTGCCCAAGCCAGGAGAATGCAGACGTGCACATAGGGCGTGTCCAGAGCCGATTACCCCCTGACGGCGAAATCAGGGTGATGACCATCACCGACAAACAAATGGAGCGAATGGATGTTTTTCTTGGAAAAAAACGGCAACAGCCTGAGCCACCTCCTCTTCAATTATTGCTTTTTTGATCCATCGTTTTTCCGCAACTCGTTGCTAGGTATCAGGTTAGGTTGGAGTGTAGTGTAACCAATCTTGGCCTGAGACCAATCCGCAACCTGTAGCGAACAGTGGACGCGAAGCACGGAAGTGTAACCAATCTTGGCCTGAGACCAATCCGCAACGTACGAACTACCGCCGCAACCGCTGGCCTGAGTGTAACCAATCTTGGCCTGAGACCAATCCGCAACCGATATGGATTTGCCAATCGCCAAAAAGATAGTGTAACCAATCTTGGCCTGAGACCAATCCGCAACGACAAGCAATCAATGGGCCTTTGCTATCGTAGTGTAACCAATCTTGGCCTGAGACCAATCCGCAACCGGAGCAAACGCGCCGGCTAACTGGATCAAAGTGTAACCAATCTTGGCCTGAGACCAATCCGCAACAGGAAACCTACGGCCTCGATCCAATGACGAAGTGTAACCAATCTTGGCCTGAGACCAATCCGCAACGAATCCTTTGGCTACCACAGCATCAACCGTAGTGTAACCAATCTTGGCCTGAGACCAATCCGCAACGTTCGATGTGGCGAACGCGATTACCCGCCGAGTGTAACCAATCTTGGCCTGAGACCAATCCGCAACAGATCATCGTTTGCAGCCGCTGAAACGGGGAGTGTAACCAATCTTGGCCTGAGACCAATCCGCAACTCTGTAGGGACTGGAGATCCAAGGGACGGCAGTGTAACCAATCTTGGCCTGAGACCAATCCGCAACTAGCGGGCACGTTTCAAGTGTGCTTCATGAAGTGTAACCAATCTTGGCCTGAGACCAATCCGCAACGGAATTCAGTACGATCATGTTGCAACGCCAAGTGTAACCAATCTTGGCCTGAGACCAATCCGCAACCAACTCGATCCTACGCAGGATCGCTTCATCAGTGTAACCAATCTTGGCCTGAGACCAATCCGCAACATTAGGACAACCTAAGATCCGAATCGATCCAGTGTAACCAATCTTGGCCTGAGACCAATCCGCAACCTTTATGATGTTTTTTACAAGGCCGGCGTTAGTGTAACCAATCTTGGCCTGAGACCAATCCGCAACGTAGAGGTTCTGGATTGCAAACGATCCGCTAGTGTAACCAATCTTGGCCTGAGACCAATCCGCAACGGGATCCAGTACGATCACATCGCAACGCCAAGTGTAACCAATCTTGGCCTGAGACCAATCCGCAACCGGTTGGTGCGCTGCAATCCCCTTGGGTTCAGTGTAACCAATCTTGGCCTGAGACCAATCCGCAACGTAACAGTTCGACGCTCGACCTGTTTACCAGTGTAACCAATCTTGGCCTGAGACCAATCCGCAACTGAAATCCATGCTACCACGCCTCCGCAATCAGTGTAACCAATCTTGGCCTGAGACCAATCCGCAACCTCCAGTCGTGCTTGATGTATCGGCGATGAAGTGTAACCAATCTTGGCCTGAGACCAATCCGCAACCATGACAACTTGTCACTTTGCGCAGAGTTAGTGTAACCAATCTTGGCCTGAGACCAATCCGCAACGAGAACATCGGTTGCGTAGTTGCCGTTGCCAGTGTAACCAATCTTGGCCTGAGACCAATCCGCAACCGAATGACAGGACACCGCGACGAAACGTTTAGTGTAACCAATCTTGGCCTGAGACCAATCCGCAACGAATGCTCCCCAATACAACCCCGGCAAATAGTGTAACCAATCTTGGCCTGAGACCAATCCGCAACGAAAATGCATCTGACGTCGTCAAGTTACTCAGTGTAACCAATCTTGGCCTGAGACCAATCCGCAACAGGCTTCGCGGATCGTTGGCAACGTGGTACAGTGTAACCAATCTTGGCCTGAGACCAATCCGCAACGAGATTGCAGGACTAAACCCCGCGATAATGAGTGTAACCAATCTTGGCCTGAGACCAATCCGCAACAGCGACGCGGTTGTAGTAGGCGTGAATAGCAGTGTAACCAATCTTGGCCTGAGACCAATCCGCAACCACGAAGTTTACCAACACAAGTTTTTGCCAGTGTAACCAATCTTGGCCTGAGACCAATCCGCAACAGGGACAACTGGCTGGACAAATGCCGACAAAGTGTAACCAATCTTGGCCTGAGACCAATCCGCAACAACGTCATCGAGTTCGAGGATTCGAGGGTTAGTGTAACCAATCTTGGCCTGAGACCAATCCGCAACTGGAAAGCGAGGTGGCAAGTGCCTTATGAGAGTGTAACCAATCTTGGCCTGAGACCAATCCGCAACTATTACTCAGGATTGTCTGCGACGGGGGCCAGTGTAACCAATCTTGGCCTGAGACCAATCCGCAACAGGATTGGACCAAGAAGTACATTGCCGAAGAGTGTAACCAATCTTGGCCTGAGACCAATCCGCAACGAAACACTGTAGCGAGCATTGGCAGTGCCAAGTGTAACCAATCTTGGCCTGAGACCAATCCGCAACAATTGGTCGGTGTTGAGTGTCGAGCGTGATAGTGTAACCAATCTTGGCCTGAGACCAATCCGCAACGCTTATCAATTTGTCCGGGAAGTCGGCGGGAGTGTAACCAATCTTGGCCTGAGACCAATCCGCAACACTTCTGCGGTCACACTTGGTCGCAAGAAAGTGTAACCAATCTTGGCCTGAGACCTATCCGCAACTGCCAAATTGACGGGCTCCCGGCGCATTTCAGTGTAACCAATCTTGGCCTGAGACCAATCCGCAACTACGCCATCGAGGAATTAGTTGCCGAATTAGTGTAACCAATCTTGGCCTGAGACCAATCCGCAACTCCAGTACAAATTGACCCGTTTACGGGCAAATAATTGTTGATTCTTAGGTCATGAAACACAATCCAAAAAATCGCGAGGATCGACCGATCCACACGATCGTTATGAACTTAGAAATCTTGAATAGGACTCGTAAGTGGATAGCAGCAGCAGTGGTTTTGGGAATGTTTTTTAATTCGTAATGTTCGCAAACCAACCAATAATCGCCCAACGCTCGCAAGCACCGGCGAACGGCCTTACGGGTCGAAGCCCCGTGCTACTCAATCTAAAACGGTTGAGGACAACCAATGAACATCAAGCAGCCCTCCGACGCCCAGTGGTACGTTGCGCGGTTCAGAAGCTTGGGATGGACGCCGTAATGCGATGCGGAGCGTTTGAATGATGATGCGGTAGCTTATCGGTAAGAACCGCTTCACGTACCCTACAACTGCCAAGACGCCGACCGACGATCGGTGAAGACGTGTAAGAACAACCGTTTAACATTACGCTACCCAGCGCGCTGACCCCCTCATCCCCCGACCCCTAGTATCTAGCAATTGACCTTACTGAGCTTCTCTGAGAGGCTAGTAAAGTCGAAGTTGCCGAGTCGCCTGCAGCGATTTTGTGACGCAGCTACGCAGATCGTATTTGCCCCCTAAACCTCGCAGTAGTGTTTGTGGAGAAGCTTGAATCGTGTGGCTGTCTTTTTACCCGAACGGTCGCCAGATCGGCCTTTAGGCCAGATCGTATTTACTAGGATGGGACAAAAGATGAAAAGTTACAAAAGAGTGATTGGGATTGATATCTCCAACGAAAGATTGGATATCGCAGACTCGAATGCTAAGATCGCCCATGAAGTCGATTACGCTATCGATGCCATCAAATCAAAGATCCTCAAGTTCATCAAGAAACCTTCCGAGACTCTCGTTGTCTGCGAAGCTACTGGAGGCTTAGAGTACACTTTGGTCGATGTGCTTCACGATGCCAAAATCGATGTGGTCGTTGCGAATCCCGCTCGCATTAGGGATTTCGCAAAAGGACACGGTTTTTTAGAGAAGTCTGATAAGATCGATGCCAGGGTACTGCAACTCTACGGCCAGCAGGTGACGGTTTCTCTTGCGAAACCACGAACCCTCCAAGAGCGTAATTTCATCGCTCTAACGAGGCGTCGTACGCAGTTGCTGCAGCTCATCAGCCAAGAGAGCAACCGGCTTCGTCAAAGCAATGATCCTCAGGTCAAAGCGTTCGTCGAAGAGATGCTGAAATCCCTAAAAACTCAAATGAAAACCGTAGACTCTAGCATCGAAAAGGCATTGGAAGAACAAGCCAAAACGAACCCCTCAATTGATATCATACGCAGCGTTCCGGGAGTTGGACCGGTTATGACCGCTACACTTGTAGCAGAGCTACCCGAACTCGGGACTATCTCACGGACGAAGATAGCAAAGCTCGTTGGGGTCGCACCGATGATCAAGCAATCGGGTAAATCCGACGAGAGGCGTCGAGCTCGCGGCGGTCGCGGAGGCGTACGCAGAGTTCTCTATATGGCAACGCTTGCTGCCACACAAAAGAACGAAGTGATCAAGAAGCGTTACGTCAAATTGGTGGCGTCTCGTAAATCGAAAAAGGTTGCCCTTGT
>Ga0315901_10004046_pt1 | contig 18537 bp, 10 predicted proteins | sample LakEriMetagenome_10_FD_203761 | JGI IMG/M metagenome (GOLD analysis project Ga0315901, IMG submission 203761) | Freshwater fungal communities from buoy surface, Lake Erie, Ohio, United States - Buoy 2 MA116 | ecosystem: Environmental > Aquatic > Freshwater > Lake | place: USA: Lake Erie, Ohio...
CGGGTCAACCAGTGCGATCTGCTCACCTGGCTCGGCCTTCATATATACGTCCTTCAACACTTGCATGTCAGCCCTCGATGGATATGCGAAGCTGATCCCCTCAAAGGAAACACGGCCGCTCAATGTATATTTATCTTCCAACGGCACCCTAACCGTCATCACATCTTCCACAGGCTCCCTGATAATCTCCCGCACCCGCTGCGTAGCGCCGATCGTCTTCTGCAACTGGCTGTACAAATCGGCAAAGCCAGCCATGCTGGCACCCACAAAAGTGGTGTAGATCACAAATGCCGTCAAATCTCCAAACGACAATTCCCCCGCCTGCATCAACCCTACGCCAAACCATACTACGAACACTATCGTACCGAACAGGGAAAACAACATAAATGAGATAAACAAGCCTCGAACCTTACCGGTTCTCAGGGCCAATCCAACCACTTTCTTCAGGCTGTTCTGGTACCGCCCGATCTCAAACCACTCATTGGAGAATGCCTTCACATTGCTGATGCCCTGCAAGGTTTCCTGCACCACAATATTTGAATCCGCCAACTGGTCCTGGGCTTCCCTCGACAATTTTCGGATCTTCTTTCCAAATACTACGGCGATCACAATGATCACCGGGATCACTGATATCATGACCAGCGTTAGCTTGGGCGATATATAAAAAATCAACCCGATCCCGATCACCAGCGTCAACAAACCCCTCAGCACCTCGGCCAGCATCAGCGTCATGGCATCCTGGATCTGAGAAAGATCGGCACTGAGACGGCTCGACAGTTCCCCAACCCGACGCTTGGAGAAGAACTCCATGGGCAACTGGATCATCCGATTATACACCTCCCGGCGCAGGTCCGCGAGCGCATTCTCCCCGGCATAGGTAAAGAAATAGACCCGCCCGAAGGAGAATACCATCTGCAACACCAGGATGCCTAACATGGCCACCGCGATCATATTCGGGCTGATCATCACTTCGCCACGGCTCATGGCATCGGCGCTGTCAATCAGCTTTTTTAGTAAATAAGGGAATGACAAAGTGGTGAAACTGGATAGTGCTATAAATACCAGCCCTGCTGCAAAATACCCCCGGTATGGCCGAAGGAATTTCAGCATGGTCAAAGCTTCTTTCCAGTTCTCTTTATTGATCTTTACCTTCTTGTCGATCTCTTCTACTTCGCGGTTCCTGGCCATACTTGTTATTTTGTCGAAATTCGTATGTAAATTAAGAACCTTTTAGAGAACCTGCTGAATCGAATAACTAAAGCATTACCAATTACGAAATATGCATAGAAGAAATTTCTTAGGTATCCTTCCGGCGTTTTCCGCCATCAATCACCTCGAATTTGCGCAACCTGCCGGCCCCATCGTAATCTCTACCTGGGACTTCGGTAAAGTGGCCAACGCGCAATCCTGGAAAGTTCTTTCCGCCGGCGGCTCATCGCTGGACGCGGTTGAAAAAGGAATTAACATCATTGAAGAGGATGAAGACAATATGACCGTGGGCATCGGCGGACTACCCGATCGTGAAGGACATGTTACCCTTGACGCCTGCATCATGGACCATGAGAGCAACTGCGGATCCGTCATGGGTTGCGAGGATATCGTACATGTGATCTCCCTTGCCCGTAAGGTCATGGAGAAAACCCCGCACGTAGTGCTCATTGGCGATGGCGCACGGCAGTTCGCCATAGAACAGGGATTTAAAACGACCAAACTCCTCACCCCCAAGGCCGAAAAAGCCTGGAAAGAATGGCTGAAGACATCCAGGTACGAACCGCGCATGAACATCGAGAACCAGCTCTATAAAAAGCAGCCGCCAATGCCCGGAGGTCCTGATAACCACGATACCATCGGGCTGATTTCCATGGATGCCAAAGGGAACATCAGTGGCGGTTGCAGCACCAGCGGTATGGCATTCAAAATGCGCGGGCGCGTGGGAGATTCTCCCGTCATCGGCGCCGGCCTGTTCGTTGACAACGAAGTAGGGGCAGCAACATCCACAGGTGTGGGAGAAGAAGTGATCCGGTGCGTGGGCTCACACCTCGTGGTGGAACTCATGCGCCAGGGCTATACACCGGAAGACGCCTGCAAAGAAGCCGTTATGCGCATCGTTAAGAAAAGCCCGGCTAAATCCAAGGGTATCCAGGTTGGATTCCTGGCCCTGAACCGTAAAGGCGAATATGGTGCCTACGCCCTGCAGAAAGGTTTTTCCTATGCCGTTAAAACCGCCACCACAGATATCGTTATACCCGGTAAATTTTATTATCAATAATGTACCAACTCGAAGTTATTGCTTTCAACATCGCCGCTGTCATCACTGCTGAAAAAGCCGGAGCCCATCGCATCGAACTCTGCGATAACTCCGGCGAAGGCGGCACCACTCCCTCGGCGGGCATGATCAAAAGAGCCCTTGAACTTACCTCCCTCCTGCTCTACCCCATCATCAGGCCAAGGGGAGGGGATTTTCTGTATTCGGACGATGAATTCCGTATCATGTTGAATGATGTGGAACTCTGCAAAGCCATTGGCACAGACGGTGTGGTCTTTGGCCTGCTGAACGCCGATGGTTCCGTGGATACGGAAAGGACCAGGCGTCTGGTGGATGCTGCCTATCCCCTTGGCGTCACCTTTCACCGCGCGTTCGATCGCGTGAACGATCCCGCTAAGGCACTGGAAGATGTGATCGCCTGCGGCTGCGAACGCATCCTCACTTCCGGCTTAAGGCCAGGGGTAAGCGAAGGCTCTGATATGTTGAAGTCGCTGGTGGACCAGGCTGATAACCGCATCATCATCATGCCTGGCTCCGGACTACGCTCTTCCAACCTGCAGGAGATCGCTTCCAAAACCGGCGCACGCGAATTTCACTCGTCGGCACGCACCGCCATTCCAACGGCTATGGATTACATTAACGCCGGTATGCAAGAAGACCTTACACAGACCGGCCTCGACGAACAGGAAGTGCGTAAAATGAGGGCCATAATTGACCAGATGCAGGAGGAGAATCAAAACTGAATTTCGTATATTTAAGACGACTATGACTGGATTTTTTCAGAACAAGATTTTCATCACGGTGCTGCTGATAGGAATCGGCATTGCAGGGTACTCATTCATATTTGCACCGGAGATCGACTACAACACCGAGGTTAAACCCATCCTAAACAAGAAATGTATCAGTTGCCATGGCGGCGTCAAAAAGAAAGGTGGATTCAGCCTCCTTTTCCGCGAAGAGGCACTGGCCCCAACCGAATCCGGCAAGCCTGCCATTATTCCCGGAGACCCCGGTGCGTCCGACATGATCCGCAGGCTGACCATACACGACCCTGAAGAGCGAATGCCCTACAAGGAAGACCCGCTCACCGAAGAAGAGATCAACATACTCACCAAATGGGTAAAACAAGGCGCTAAATGGGGCGACCACTGGGCATACACAGCCGTAAAAAAACCACAGGTGCCTAAACCCAAAGGCTGGCTGTTCGGCTTACTGCCTGCCCCCAAGAACGATTGGGTAAAGAACGACATCGATTTTTTCATCCTCGACAAACTGAAAGAAAAGGAACTGGACGTATCGCCCGAAGCAGATAAAGCGGCCCTGCTCCGTCGTGCAGCACTCGATATCATAGGTATGCCGGCACCTGCTGCGATCGGCGAAAAATTTCTGGCCGATAACTCCTCCAACGCTTATGAGAAATTAGTGGACACGCTCCTCTCCCTCCCCGCCTACGGCGAGAAATGGACGGGCATGTGGATGGACCTGGCGCGCTACGCAGATACCAAAGGCTATGAACGGGACGACGTTCGCAGGATCTGGCGGTACCGTGACTGGCTCATACAGGCGTTCAACAGCGACAAACCTTATGATGCTTTTCTCACTGAACAGATCGCCGGAGACCTCCTGCCAAACCCGACAGACGATCAACTCCTGGCTACGGCTTTCCACCGCAACACGATGAATAATGATGAAGGCGGCACAGATAACGAGGAATTCAGAACCGCTGCAGTACTGGATCGCGTTAATACCACATGGGAAGTACTTCTGGGTACAACCTTCGCCTGTGTGCAATGCCACAGTCATCCCTACGATCCTTTCCGCCATGAAGAGTACTATAATTTCATGGCCTTCTTCAATAACTCGCGTGATGAAGACAGTTTCGGTGAATACCCCCTGCTCTTTGAATACAAAAAAGATGACAGCAGCAAATTCATACAACTCCATCAATGGGCATCTTCCAGTCTTTCACCGGAAGACTCCAGGCGAGTGATCAACTTCGTGAAAACAAGACAGCCCGCCATCAACAGCCTTCGCGCCGATTCCATGATCAACGCAGCATTGATCGACACCAAATGGCTTGGCATGCGGAACTTCTCGTATGCGCGTCTCCGTGATGTTGAACTGACCGGCAGAACAAGACTGCTGCTCCGCTATCGCACCCATGTGCCAGATGGTCGGCTTGAAATCCGGACGGACAGCGTCCGGGGTCCGTTACTGACCTCATTCACCGTCCCCCTGGCAGACAAGGGCTGGATGCTGCATGAACTGGATATCGCCAACACCAATGGTAAACACGATCTGTTCTTCTCTTACGCTTCCAAAACCCTGAAGAAAGACGAAACTGGTATCACGTTCGATTGGCTCACTTTCACCAACAGGTTTCCTGGTGAGGATAAACCCGGCTACGATAGTGCAGTAAGCACCTACTTCCACCTGATCTCAACAGGGGAAGCGGTTACAACGCCCATCATGATTGAGAACCCGGCGGACATGCATCGTACCACCTACATCTTCGAAAGGGGTAACTGGATGGCTAAAACAAAACCTGTTGAACCCGATGTTCCCGCTTCACTGAATCCGCTTCCCAATGGCGCTCCCCGCAACAGGCTGGGACTCGCCAAATGGATGACCGATAAAAATAATCCGCTCACTTCCCGCACGATGGTGAACCGCGTCTGGGAACAACTCTTCGGACAGGGAATCGCAGAAACACTGGAGGACATGGGCACCCAGGGCATCTTCCCCACCCACCAGGAATTATTGGATCACATGAGCTATTTGTTCATGCATCAGCAGCAGTGGAGCGTCAAAAAACTGATTCGCTATATCGTCCTGTCAGCTACCTACCGGCAGGATTCAAAAGTGACCCCGGAAGGCCTGGAGAAAGACAAGTTCAATAAGTTCTACGCCAGAGGTCCCCGCGTTCGCCTCAGCGCGGAACAATTGCGCGATCAGGCCCTGGCCGTCAGCGGCGCCCTGCACAACGAAATGTATGGTCCTTCTTCAAAGCCCTGGCAACCCGAGGGAATCTGGGATTCCCCTTATAGCGGCGGTGAAAAATGGGTGACCAATGCAGACAACAGCAAATATCGCCGGGCACTTTATGTGTACTGGAAACGTACCTCACCTTATCCGTCCATGCTGAACTTTGACGCTGTGGCCCGCGAGGTTTGCGCAGCGCGCCGCATAAAAACAAACACCCCGTTGCAGGCGCTCACCCTCATGAATGATCAAGCCTATTTTGATATCTCCCGCCAATTCAGCTTTTCATTGATGGAAGACTTCAAGAATCCAAACCAGGCGATCGCAGAGGCTTATAAACGAGCCGTTGGCAGGGCCCCGTCTAAACAAAAATTGGAAGCCCTGTCCGCTCTTTATCAAGAAGCATTAGCCAGTTTCAGAAAAGACGCCGACAAGACCTGCGAAATGACAGGCATGCAGGATGAACATAATAATCCTGAGACGGCCGCCATGATCGTTGCCGTACACAGTATCATGAACCTTGACGAAGTGATCACCAAATCCTAACCCATGAACCAGACAGATAAATTATTCCAGGAGGCCCGGCAACGTACACTTGAGTATACTACGCGAAGGCATTTTCTTAAAGAATGCAGAACGGGGATCGGCATGATGGCCCTGGGTTCCTTCCTGCAGGGTTGCGACTTGTTCGGCAGCAAGAAAGCTGCGAACGCATCATTCGATGTAAACAATCCCCTTGCTCCCAAAGCCCCGCATTTCGCTGGAAAAGCCAAATCAGTCATTTTCCTGCACATGGCCGGCGCGCCATCCCAACTGGAGCTGTTCGACTATAAACCAATGCTCCAGAAAATGCATGGCCAGGATTGTCCACCTTCATTCATTGAAGGAAAAAAATTCGCATTCATTCGCGGTGTTCCCACCCTGCTTGGCCCCCAGGCGAAATTCGCCCAATACGGCAAGAGCGGCCTCTGGTTGTCTGACAACCTGCCGCACTTCCAAACCATGGCCGATGACGTGAGCATTCTTAAGGCCGTCAATACGGATCAGTTTAACCATGCCCCTGCGCAGCTCCTCATGCACACAGGTTCAGCGAGGCTTGGAAGGCCCTCCATGGGCTCCTGGGTCACCTACGGACTGGGTTCAGAAAACAGCAACCTCCCCGGTTTTATGGTACTCACTTCTGGTGGCGCAAATCCAGACGCCGGCAAAAGCGTTTGGGGCAGCGGCTTTCTTCCTTCGGTATACCAGGGCATCCAATGCAGGTCATCTGGAGATCCCGTGCTGTTCATCAACGATCCGAAAGGGATGGACCGCGACTTGAAAAAAGCTTCCATCGATGCCATCAATAAAGTGAACCAGTCGAGCTACGAAGAATTCGGTGATCCTGAAACCTTATCTCGCATCTCCCAATATGAGATGGCCTTCAAAATGCAGGTCACCGTCCCCGAAGTCATGGACATCAGCGATGAACCCCAGTACATTCACGATATGTACGGCACCAAGCCGGGCAAAACGGCCTTCGCCAACAATGCCCTCCTCGCCAGGAAACTGGTGGAGAAAGGGGTTCGTTTTGTGCAGTTGTTCGACTGGGGCTGGGATATGCACGGCACCGGCCCTGACGGTTCGCTCGACATTGGTCTCATCAACAAGTGCCGTGAAGTCGATAAAGCCATGACGGCGCTGCTGCTCGACCTGAAACAAAGGGGATTGCTGGAAGAAACCATCGTAGTATGGGGCGGCGAATTCGGCAGAACACCTATGCAGGAAAATCGCGACGGCAAGCAGAACATGTGGACGGGCCGCGACCATCACTCAGATGCCTTCTCCATGTGGATCGCTGGTGGCGGGATCAAGAAAGGTTACAGTCACGGAGAAACAGATGAGATCGGATATAATGCTGTTGAAGGAAAAGTATCGGTGTACGATATTCAAGCCACCATCCTCCAGCAACTGGGCTTTGATCACGAGAAACTCACATACGAATTCCAGGGCCGGCAATTCAGGCTAACCGATGTTCACGGAAAACCGATCAACGAGATCATCGCATAGCAACCTCAAATCATTCAGGAAGAAAAGACATAGTTGATGGATTTTATTGGAAGGCTTCACCCGCTGTTCGTACACCTGCCTATCGGATTTCTCGTATTGGGACTGATCCTCTTTTGGTGGAACGAGTTCAGCAGCGATAAGCGACTCGTTCCTGCGCTAAAGCCAATTTTCATGCTGGGCACTGTTGCCGCTATTGTATCCGTGGCAACAGGCTTCTTTTTGTCCTGGCAGGATGACTACGATACGGATTCCCTGAACCGGCACAGGAATTCCGGCATAGCCCTCACCTTGCTATCCCTGTACTTCTGGTTTCTGATGCACAAAAAAGTGGAGGGACGCAGACCTTTATATGTGTCATTTTCCGTGATGCTGCTGCTGGTCTTCAGTGGTCACTACGGGGCTTCGCTTACTCACGGTTCCGGATTTCTTTTTGGTTCCGGGACAGCCTCCAGCGCATTTAAGCCCCTCGCCAATGCCCAGGAAGCATTGGCCTATAAAGAGGTCATCGATCCGATCCTCCAGCAAAAATGCGTGAGTTGCCATGGGGCCGACAAACAGAAAGGAAAACTTCGCCTGGATTCAGAATCAGCCATCAGGAAAGGCGGCAAGAATGGCGGTGCCATTTCCAAAACACCTGACGATGCATTAATGCTCACCCGGATCATGTTGCCACCGGATGATGAAGAACATATGCCACCTAAGGAAAAGGGACAACTGACCAAGGACCAGGTGGCCCTGATCGACTGGTGGATACGTAACGGCGCCAATTTCCAGGCAAAGGTGAAAGACATCCCCCAGGATGAGCCTATCAGAAAAACACTGGCAAAACTGGAAGGTCCCGGCGAAAATGAGGAGGTGGTAGCAGCAGAAATATTGCCCGAAGCTGACCCCGCTCCCGCTGCCATGGTGGACCAGTTAAAGAAAGCCGGCGCGGTAGTGGTGCCCGTAGCATCCGGTTCTTCGTTGTTAGCGGTCAACCTGATCAACCTGACGGATTCATCCGAGCAAACCTGGAAGGCGCTGGCAGCCATTTCTGAACAGGTGCTGGAACTCAAAGCTGAAGGCAGCAAGGTCAACAACGGCACCATCAGCTATTTCAAAGCCATGAAAAATCTCCGCAGGTTGAGCGTAGCGGGCAGTTCGATCAACGACAGCGCACTCACCCAGCTCGCAGGACTGGAATCTTTGCAGTCGCTCAACCTCAGGGGCACCAAAGTGACAAGTAGTGGTTTGACCGCGCTTGCGCCACTGAAAAAATTAAAGGCGCTTTACCTTTTCCAAACTGCTGTTGATTCCAATGTCATGGCCCAGGTCAAAACCAAACTGCCGGGGATACAGATGGAGGTAGGCCAATATAATGTTCCGATACTCTACACAGATACAACAAAAGTGACCGTAGTAAAAAAGCCCTAGTCTAGACAAGGCGATTCAACTCTTTCTCCACCAGTTCCAACTCTGTTAGCAGCCTGATCTGGTTATTGGCGCGTACGAGATTGTGGTTCTCATATTTTGCGCCATAGTACACATCCATGTTCAGGTGATCCGTGTAAAATCGAAGGGCCTGCATATAAATCATGAATTTCCCTGAATAAACGAAAGACGATCTCTCTTTTTCAGAAAGATTACCGCCCATCTGGTCGCTATATCCCTGGAAGATCGCCTTTACAAAGTCCTTACGGATCATGATCATTTCGAGATCCGGCTCTTCTTCGCTGGCCGGAGACACATAGGTTCGTATCATATCCCCCAGATCACTGATGAAATAGCCAGGCATCACCGTGTCCAGGTCTATCACACACACGCCTTTATGGGAATCGTTGAACAAGACATTACTGATCTTGGTATCGTGGTGAGTCACCCTTTTCTTGAAATAGGGATCGTTCTGGATATGTTGATAGCGATCTACGATACTGTTCCTGTCGAGCATTCGCTGTGCCAATTCTTTAGTGGAAGCTATCCGGCCGGGATCACCTTTTTGCAGGGCCTCAAGGAATTGATTATATCGGTTGATCAGGTCATGGAAACCGGGTATTGTGTACCTGAGCATATCGGTTCGTAAATCGGTCAGAACGGACGTGAATTTCCCAAACTGGAAGGCTGCTTCATAAGCCTGTTCGGGTTTAGTACAGAGATCGATGGTATGTGTCCCCGGCACAAAAGCATACAGCCTGTAATAGTTCCCATCATCCATAACGTAGTCCTGCCCCTCTTTGTCAGTTATCGGATTCGTGAATGTATAGTCCGGCTGGTTGACCTTCAAAAAATTACCAATGATGCGCAGATTATGAGCGATATCTTCCGGCTTACGGAAAACATGGTGATTTACCTGCTGCAAAATGTACCGGGGTTCATCTGCCAGGGTGACCAAATAGGTTGAGTGTATCAGTCCGCTCCCAAAAGTCTTCGCATGGTATATTGCGGGGTCCAGGTCGAACGACCTCAGGATCTTGTCAATATTCACCATCAATACAGCATTCGTACTTTAATCGTTTCCTTCACTTCCTTCAACAGCGTGAACGCGTTGGAAGAGATCTTCTTATCCACGTCCAGCACCACATAGCCAATGTTATCATTCGTTTTCAGATACTGGGCCAGGATATTGATATTCTTGCTGGCCAGGCTGTTGTTGATGGAAGACAGAACCCCGGGCACATTCTTATGGATATGGAGAATACGGTGGGTACCCTCCTGTGGCGGCAGTGCCAGTTCAGGGATCGAATGAGAGCCCGTACTGATCCCCATTTCAAGATAGTTGAACAATTTATGGCTCACATCCACGCCTATGTTCTGCTGTGCTTCCTCAGTGGACCCTCCAATATGCGGCGTGAGCAATACGTTTGGCAGCCCTTGTAGTGGCGTGGCAAACTTGTCCCCGTTTTTTTCCGGTTCCCAGGGAAACACATCGATCGCAGCGCCACCCAATTGGCCTGATTCCAGCGCTTTTGCAAGGGCATCAATGTCAACTACTTCACCTCTTGCATAGTTCAGCAGGATGGATCCCTTCTTGAAATTTTTTAAGAGGTTCTTATTGATAAGGTTCTTAGTATGAGGCGTTTCCGGAACATGAAGGGAGATGATGTCAGAAGTACTCACCAGTTCTTTAAGTGATTTGCAGGCCTCTGCATTTCCTAGTGGAAGTTTGGTGACAACATCGTAAAACTTCACACGCATTCCCATGGATTCTGCCAGTATGCTCACCTGTGTTCCTATATTGCCATAGCCGATCAGTCCCAGTGTCTTACCCCTGAGTTCATAACTGCCTTTGGCATCTTTCTGCCATAGACCCTCATGGGCGAATCTGTTCTTGTCAGGTATACGCCTGATCAGCATGATAGACGCGCCGATCACCAACTCTGCCACGGACCTTGTATTACTATAGGGTGCGTTGAAGACCGCAACACCATTTTGTGTGGCGGTTTTCAGGTCAACCTGGTTAACGCCGATGCAAAAACAACCTATGGCCTGAAGTTTGCTGGCTTGTTCAAGTATACGGCGTGTTACCTGTGTTTTAGAGCGGATGCCAAGCAGATGTATGTTTTTGATCTCACTGATCAACTGTTCTTCGCTGAGGGCACCACCAAGTTTTTTAACATTGGTATAGCCTGCGTCGCGAAACTGTTTTACGGCTGTATCACTGATGTTCTCAAGGAATAGAATGTTGATCTTGTCCTTTGGGTAACTGGTGGGTTTTGCGTCAGACATAAAAATGTGTTACAATAATTTGCAGCGAAATTAATAGTTTCTAACTTAGTGAATCATAACTATCCCGGTACACCAGATGAAAAACCTTCTCATTTCCGTCCTGATCATCCTTGTATTCAACGGATGCTTCGGCACTTCGGATAAGCGGATCATCGATAAAGCCAAGAAATCCACAGTACTGGCGGGTACAGGGTTCGCATCTGCACTACCCAGGGCTGAGTTCGACAAATACTATAAAGTTTCCGAGTCATTCTATGATCTCTACCTGAAAAGGTCAGGTTTCAATGGCGCCATGCTGGTAGCCAAGAATGGCGAGATCGTTTTTGAGAAATATGCCGGCTTCAGGGATTTCGGGTTGAAGGACAGTCTTGACATGAATACGCCATTCCATCTTGCTTCGGTTTCAAAGACGTTCACCGGGATGGCCGTGCTGAAGCTATGGGAAGATGGCAAACTGAATATTGACCATGAAGCATCGGTCTACCTGACTGGATTCAACTACCCGGGTGTGACCGTGAAGACCTTGCTCAATCATCGAAGCGGTCTTCCCAATTATGTGAATGTGATGGAACAGCATGGATGGGACAGGCATATGGTTGTTTCCAACCAGGATGTATTGAATTTCATGATCAACAAGAAGGGCGATTTGAATGTGGGGCGGCCCGACAGGAGTTTCACGTATTGCAATACCAATTATGTTCTCCTCGCCCTGATCATTGAGAAGGCGAGCGGCATGGGGTATGGCGATTATCTGAATAAAACTTTTTTTAAGCCCCTGGGCATGGAGAACAGTTTCGTGTATTCGCCGGAACTTGAAAAAACAGTGCTGCCATCCTATAACTGGAAGAACCAGAAAGAAGCCTTCACTTACCTTGATGTGGTATACGGGGATAAAAATATTTACAGCACTGCCAGGGACCTCCTTAAATGGGATATTGCGTTGAGCGCGGGTGACCTGTTCAAACCTGAAACCCTTGCTGCAGCTTATCGGGGTTATAGTTTTGAGAAGCCAGGTGTGAAGAATTACGGATTGGGCTGGAGGCTTTACCTATACCCCGACAATAAAAAGATCGTATACCATAATGGCTGGTGGCACGGTAACAACACGGTATTTACCAGGCTGGTAGAAGACTCAGCCACGGTGATCATCCTCGGTAATAAATACAACAGGCGTGTATACGACGCCAAAAAAATCTATTCGGCCTTCGGCAAATATGAAGGTATGCCCAGTGATGACTGATTGCTTATTTTTATATAAGCATGAAAATTTTCTCTACAGAACAGATCAGACAGTGGGATCGGTTTACGATCGATCATGAGCCTATTTCTTCCATCGACCTTATGGAAAGGGCCGCACAGGCTTGCTTCCAATACCTAAAGGAAAATATATCGGCATCAGCCTATTGGGTATTTGCCGGAAACGGGAACAATGGTGGCGATGGCTTGGCCATAGCGAGGCTGCTCAAACACCAGGGCCATGAGGTCTCTGTTTACCAGGTAGGCTCTGCCCGAATGTCAGACGATTGCCAAACCAACCTCGACCGCCTCAGGAACATGGGGATCGACTATAAAGTCATCATCAGTACAGAAGATATTCCGCCGCCCCCGCAAGGAGATGTCTGTATCATCGATGCCTTGTTAGGGACCGGACAGGACCGTCCGCTGGAGGGAACCTACAAGGCCCTGGTTGACGCAGTGAACACCTGGAATTTGCCGGTTTTCTCGATCGACCTTCCGACAGGACTGCCAGCTGACCGGCCAGCCGGCTCATCTTCCGTTATACGAGCCCGCTATACCCTCAGTTTTCAATTGCCCAAGCTTGCTTTTTTCATGCCGGAGAATGATGAATATGTTGGCGAATGGGTGGTTCTCGATATTGGGCTCTCGTCCCAATTCTACAACGCGCAGGATTCTACTCTTGATCTCACTGAAATCCGGGAAATACGCCAGATGATCCGTCCGAGGAAAAAATCCTCCCACAAGGGTAGTCATGGTACGGCCCTATTGCTGGCCGGAAGTCGTGGGATGATGGGCGCAGCGATCCTGGCTGCCCGGGCCTGCCTGCGTTCCGGTGCTGGGAAACTGGTTGCGCAAATCCCAGGGGCTGGGCTTGACCTGATGCAAGGCGCTGTGCCTGAAGCCATATGTCTGGCGGACGAAAACCACTTTTCCCTGGAAAAACTTCCCGCCGGGCTGAATTCCTTCGAGGCTGTTGGAGCAGGGCCGGGACTGGGAAAATCTGCGGCGACCCGTGGCCTGATCGACCAATTGCTTAGTTCTGTTAGGGTGCCCCTGGTGCTGGACGCAGACGCTCTGAACATCATCGCCGAACAAGGATGGCAAAACAGGATCCCGCCCGGCACCATCATTACGCCTCATATTAAAGAATTTGAACGATTATTCGGCTGTTATGACCGTCATCACCAGCGGGTTCAGGCGGCCCTTGACATGGCTGCAGAACTGGGCATCTATATTGTACTTAAGGGAAGGTACAGCTTAGTGGCAACTCCGGGGAAGAAAGGGTATTTCAACCCCACCGGTAATTCAGGCATGGCGAAGGCGGGAACTGGAGATGTGTTGACAGGAATGGTCACGGGGCTGCTGGCCCAAGGTTACGAGCAGGCAACGGCCTGCAGGCTGGCGGTTTTTCTGCATGGAATGGCAGGTGATCTTGCCCGTTCGGAGCATTCCGAATATGGCATAATTGCCTCAGACTTGATTGAAAAGATTGGATTTTGCTACCTAAAAGTTTTTTGAATCCGAAGCCTATTCACTACCTTTACTTATCCAATTTGTTATCCTTTCCGAAAAAGCTTCCTAATCCGTTATCCTTTGATGAGCTAAATGCTTATCCCATTACATTATCGCCAATAGTAAATTATGAGAAAAATTTCTACCCGGATTAGTCTAGTTGCTTTAGTTCTATTGTTCAGTTCTACCGTGTTTGGAGCAGTATTCACGGTAACCAATAATGCGGATTCTGGTCCGGGTTCTCTAAGGCAGGCCGTTTTGGATGCAAATGCTGCGCCGGGTGCTGATGTGATTGCATTTAATATTTCGGGTAGCACGTTTATTACCTTGTCGACACCAATAGTAGTGACCGATGCCTTGAACATCGATGGATATAGCCAGACATCTACCAACCCAGGACCAATTGACGCACGCAACATTGGTGTAACGATTTTGACAACCGGTAGCACTGCGTTAGTCATAAATACTGGCAACGTTTCTGTTTCTGGCCTTGCTATCTTGGGTACGTCAACTGCTATCTCAGTGGGGTTGTTAGGCGGAACAGGCGGTAATGTTAAGATTTGGGGAAACAACATTGGAATGAGCCAGATCAATTTGCCTCTTAATAGTGGCTTTGGCTTTGCACCAATCACTACCCACGGTATTTATGTTGAAGGAGAAATTGCAGGCCCCCCCTATGTTGTTCCAAGGGTATTCATTGGTACCGATGGTGATGGTAATGCGGATGCAAACGAAGGTAACTGGATTGTGAATTGTGGAGTGGCTGGCATTTATATTGCTTCGGCTGACCAGGTAGTTATTGCAGGCAATTATATCGGAACAACCCAGAGTGGAAATGGTAATAGCGGTTCATGGACTTTGGGCAACGGAGATGGTATCTTGCTGGACGGTTTAAATGCAGGTAACGGAGCTTCCAATAATCGTATAGGCACCAATGCAGACGGGATTAGTGATGTGTTGGAAAGGAACATTATCAGTATAAATAAAAATAACGGCATCCATATAGTATCCGGTGGTTCTAATAACATAATTGCTGGGAACTTCATTGGGATGGCCAATGCGGGTACTGCCGCAGGTAATGCCTTATCAGGAATCTTATTGACCCAAGTCAACGGAAACTTCATAGGTGTTACCCCAACTGGCGGATCGCCGGTTCAGGCCAATACAATATCTTCTAATGGTCAACACGGCATCCTTATTCAATCAGGTGATGCGCCCAACCCTGCCAGTGGCAATGTGATCATGGGTAATTTCATAGGAACCAACTCGGCAGATGCCAATTTAGGAAACACTGGCTCTGGTGTATACTTACGAAATTCACCCTTTATCAATGGGAATTTCACCAATGGTAGCGTGGTAAACAATATCATCGGTTCCAATGATGACGGTAGCAATGATAACCTGGAGGGTAATACAATCCGGTTCAATACCGCAGATGGTGTAAGTCTGTTTCAGGATAATGCAACCGCCAGCATCGTCAATAACAGGATCTCAAGAAATTCTTTCTCAAATAACGCAGGTTTAGGCATTAATCTTCTGGGTGGTTTTAGCCCAACGGATGGGGTAACACCCAATGATGTGGGTGACGCTGATACCGGACCAAATGATCTGTATAATTTCCCGGTGATCACCAGCTTTGGAGTGGACGCCTCGTTTGTATCCGCAACAGGTACTGCACCTGCCGGGAGTCTGATTCAGTTTTACAGGGCTTCAGCCGATGCTGCTCCTGGTAACCCTAATGTCAAAGAAGGACAGTTTTTCCTGTTCAATGGACAAGATAATGGACCCGGTGACCTCGACCCGGCTCTTGGTGCTTTTACTTTTATCTGGAGGCTTGTCGATCTTGCTAACCCCGTTGCCGCTGGGCAGGAGGTTAACGCCATCGCGATCAGCACCGCTTCAGGTGCTGGCAACACTTCTGAATTCTCTGAAATCGCAGCTATTATTCTTCCGGTTCAATTTGTCAGCTTTGACGCGCAACTGCAGGGTGATAAAGTGTTAGTGAGCTGGGCTACTGCTCAGGAGCAGAACGCTTCTCATTTTGAAGTGCAGAAAAGCACAGACGGTATAAGTTTTGCCACCATTGGTTCCGTGAAAGCCAAAGGAAATAGTAACTCTCTCTTGAACTACGCGTTCACAGATAATAATGTAGCTCCTGGTGTTAGCTACTATCGACTCCGCCAGGTTGACCTCGATGCCAAGTATGTCTACACCAAGACCGTTCCGATCAGGAATGAAGGTCGTGGTAAAGCCTTCTTCGCATGGCCAAATCCTGTTAAGGATGTGCTTAATGTAACCCTTAACCAGACCAAAGCCGAGAATCTGATGCTCAGGGTGGTTGACTATAACGGCCGCACGCTGCGTTCCAACCAGATCAACACGGTAAGGGGTATGAACCAGGTTTCCCTGAATTTCAGTGGATTACCTCCCGGAATGTACATCATCCAGATCAATGGTGGTGAAACAACACTTACCCAGAAGATCATTAAAAACTGATCTTTTTAAATGATCTTCAAAGCCTCCCGCAAAACGGGAGGCTTTTTTGTTTCAAGCCCTAAATTATGGCCGTTTCCCCACGGAAATTGACCGTAAACCCCTAATTTTGCCGCCCCGAGATTCAGGTATTTAACCTCCTGAACGGGAACCAAAAACTCAAGTCATCATCATTCGCTTATGAATAATTTGATTTATCTCGTACCTGTGATGGGTCTGATCGGTCTGATCTACACATTTGTAAAATTCAATTGGGTTTCCAGTCAGGATGCTGGGAACGACAGAATGAAAGAGATCAGCACCTACATCGCAGAAGGTGCCATGGCCTTCCTCAAGGCAGAATGGAAGATCCTTGGCTATTTCGTCGCCATCGTTGCTGTACTGCTGGCCGTCATGGCCAATGCCAGCCCAACTTCCCACTGGTCCATTGCCATCGCATTTGTGATCGGTGCCGTAGCCAGTGCTACTGCCGGGTATATTGGTATGCGCATCGCTACCAAAGCAAACGTAAGAACTGCCCAGGCTGCGCGTACCAGCCTCAGCAAAGCCCTTTCTGTTTCATTCACCGGTGGTGCTGTTATGGGCCTCGGCGTAGCAGGGTTGGCTGTACTTGGACTGGGTGCCCTGTTCATCATCCTGAAAATGATTTTTGTTCCCGAGGGAGCAGGTGTCAACAGCGTAGAAATGCTCAGGACCATTGAAGTGCTTACAGGTTTTTCACTGGGTGCTGAATCCATCGCCTTGTTCGCCCGTGTAGGCGGTGGTATCTATACAAAGGCAGCTGACGTCGGCGCCGACCTGGTGGGTAAAGTAGAAGCGGGTATCCCTGAAGATGATCCACGCAACCCGGCGACCATCGCCGATAACGTTGGCGATAACGTAGGTGACGTTGCAGGTATGGGCGCTGACCTTTTCGGGTCTTATGTTGCTACCGTTCTGGCTACCATGGTACTCGGCCAGGAAACAACTGCCAACGATGATTTCGGGGGCATGTCCCCTATCCTGCTTCCCATGTTGATCGCGGGTGTAGGTATCCTTTTCTCTATCATCGGAACTTTTTTTGTCAAGATCAGCGATAAGGCTGGGGTAAATACAGACACCGTTCAGCGCGCCCTTAACATGGGTAACTGGGGTTCTATAGTACTTACTGCCATTGCATCGATAGGCCTCGTAGCTTACCTGATGCCAGATACCATGACCCTCCGTGGCAACGAATTCACCAAATGGGGTGTGCTCGGCGCAATTGGTGTGGGTCTGCTGGTTGGTACACTCATGAGCATCATTACTGAATACTATACAGCGATGGGAAAGCGCCCCGTGCTTTCCATCATTCGTCAATCGTCAACCGGCCACGCTACAAACGTGATCGGCGGTCTCGCGGTAGGTATGGAATCTACTTTCCTTCCGATCCTTGTCCTTGCAGGTGGTATCTACGGATCCTTCCTCTGCGCAGGTCTCTATGGTGTGGCGATCGCTGCCGCTGGTATGATGGCCACTACGGCTATGCAACTGGCTATTGATGCGTTCGGACCCATTGCAGACAATGCGGGCGGTATCGCTGAAATGAGCGAGCTTCCGAAAGAAGTCCGTGAGAAAACAGACGTACTCGACGCAGTGGGTAACACTACTGCTGCAACAGGTAAAGGTTTCGCCATTGCCTCTGCGGCTTTGACCGCACTGGCCCTGTTTGCCGCCTTTGTTGGTGTTGCGGGCATCGACGGTATCGACATTTATAAAGCCGATGTTCTGGCCTCCCTGTTCGTTGGTGCTATGATCCCCTTCATCTTCTCTTCACTGGCGATCCGCGCCGTGGGTGAAGCCGCGATGTCCATGGTGGAAGAAGTGCGCAGGCAGTTCCGTACCATTCCCGGCATCATGGAAGGTACAGGCAAACCTGAGTACGATAAATGCGTGGCCATCTCTACTGAGGCATCTATTAAGAAAATGATGCTTCCTGGCGCGATCACCATTGCCTCGCCCCTGATCATTGGATTCCTGATGGGCCCTGAAGCCCTTGGTGGATTCCTGGCTGGTGCAACCGTAAGTGGTGTGCTGATGGGTATGTTCCAAAACAACGCTGGTGGCGCATGGGATAATGCGAAGAAGAGTTTCGAAAAAGGTGTTGAGATCAATGGCGAAGTATACTACAAGAAATCAGAACCCCATAAAGCATCTGTAACAGGTGATACTGTAGGTGATCCTTTCAAGGATACGTCTGGTCCATCGATGAACATCCTGATCAAACTGATGTCTATCGTATCCCTGGTCATTGCCCCAACACTTGCCCAGGTTCA
>Ga0315901_10004053_pt1 | contig 18524 bp, 15 predicted proteins | sample LakEriMetagenome_10_FD_203761 | JGI IMG/M metagenome (GOLD analysis project Ga0315901, IMG submission 203761) | Freshwater fungal communities from buoy surface, Lake Erie, Ohio, United States - Buoy 2 MA116 | ecosystem: Environmental > Aquatic > Freshwater > Lake | place: USA: Lake Erie, Ohio...
ATTGTATTACTTCATTATCATATTTCCAAGTATAATCATAATCAGACGACGAGTCTTTTGATATTATCTGTCCTTCTGTACCACCAGTCAAATTATAAATATTCAATCCGGTTAAATTAGAACCATCACCATATAAAGTTCCACCACTTATTGTTGTTGCGGAAATTGTTATTGCCGTAAGACCACCATTAATTGTTTGGTCCGTATTAAAATTATTATCAACATTGGTATATGCCAAGTTATTATATTCGTTTGATGATAGATGGTAATACTCACCAGGACCACCACCTTGTAAACCAAGTAAGTCTTGGTGATTTGTAACTTGTGTTGAAACAAATGGTGTTACAAAAGCTGTCTGAGTAAAACCAGTTGTTTGACCAACACCAACAATAATACGACCAACAATAAATGCGTGAGACGTAATAAGTTCAGGCAATAATGGTTCTAAAGAAAGTTCGGCAGCTGCCACACTTATGTATTCATTATTTCCAAAAACTTCATAAAGATGGTCGTTTACTTCTTGTCCTCTAAAATACCAGTTAACTAAATAATTTCCAGTCGTTGCACTAACAAGGTTTGTTCCATCATCATAAAACTCATTATTAAGTGTTGATGCAGTTGTTGTATATACCCAGTTTCCGTTTACATGGTAGTTTTGAAAAAACACTCCATCATTAGACGTTACCGCAGACATTACTTCCCTATTAACACCATTCCATACAACACCATCACTTAATGTTACAATACCGGTACTACCACTTAAACCAAGAATACAACCACTTTCGTGAGCAAACCTATCGGTCATTAAAACTCTATCGTTTAATTTATTGGGCAATCCATAACCGTAATCGCCAAATTCTAAAATATGTAAAAAATTATTTGACCTATAAACAATCAAATAAAGTATCACATCACTATCATTTATTAAACCATCATTATTTGATAAAAAATAAATTGGCGAACCACCATTATAATCAACACCAATATAATTTGTGTCCTCATTGTTTAAAACAAATGTTGTTGAGGAAATATCATAAAGATTTAACGGTCCCGAAAAATTTGGAGTGCTAAATAACGCAACTTGTAAATTTGGTAATGTTATTGACCCGTCATTATTATTAATCCAGTTTGTTGATCCACTAATAACACCGGCATAATATTGTGGTAAATTTTGATATGTTGTTGCCGATAAAACACCATTAACGGTTAAACCGGTCATAGTATCTATTGTTGTTGAAAAGGTATTTCCTGAATTATCTAATATTGTGAATGTGTTTGAGGAGTATGTAAATCCTGTAACATATTGGTTGTTATCCGTTCCTCCCGTATAAAATCCAGTTACATTAAATGTACCTCCCGTGTTATTTGTGAATATTGAGGTGCCAGCAGAATATGTTCCACCTGTAACAAAAACATCGGTAGTTATAGGTAAATTTTGATATGTTGTTGCTGATATTGTTGTTGCAGATAATGTACCATTTACTGTTAATCCTGTTACAGAATTTATTGTTGCATTATAAGTTGATCCAGAATTATCTAAAATTGTAAATGTATTATCTTGATATGTAAATCCGGTAGTAAATGTATTGAAATCGGTTAGTCCTGTAACGTCTATTGTAAAGTTAGGGTAGGTTCCTGTAACACTTATATTAGTACCGTTGTTTAAAACTACCGTTTGGTCAGGATCTGTATTTATAATTGTTATAACACCAGTAGTTGTATCAGCAGATAAACCAAAACCGGTGGTTAAAGAATTAACATAACTTGTTTCTCCCGTATAAAATCCTGTAACACTAAATGTTCCTCCTGTGTTATTTGTGAATATTGTTGTTCCGTTTGAATATGTACCTCCTGTTACTCTAACATCTATTGGTAAATTTTGATATGTTGTTGCAGATATTGTATTTGCACTTAAACCTAAAGTAAATATGGTATTTCCCGTAACAGTCCCACCTGATAATGGTAAATAATCAACACTTAGATTACCACCGGTATTAAAAACTGACCAATCTGCAAAACTATAATTCCATGGCGAAGAATTAAGTTTGTAGTACGTAGTACCACCACTAACACCCACAACCATTCCGGCACGTCTTCTTGGTTCAGGTATTAGATCTAAATCACTTAATAAGTTAACGTTCCTAAATCCGTCAACACCATACAACGGATCTATAACCGCATATGTATCTAAACTGTCAGTCGGGGAAATAAACCCCAATACCTCAACTCCACCCGATAAACTAAAACTACTCATTTATATACACATATAACTATATATCTGACCCACGAAGTTATTAAATGTTCTATAAACATTATACGTAATTGGGGATCCATTTATGTCATTAACGACAACCGTTCCAATATTATTTGTTGGTATGATAATACCGTCACATCCACCAATACTGTTCACAAAATTAGATGGTTGTGTAAATGTTGTTGGTATTAAAATATAACCATACCCCGAACCAGCAACAAAATCAACATATGACCCAACCGCACTATTTGTGTATCTAATATTCAAAGATGTCACATTACCCGACGTTATAGTAGATCCTGTAAATTTACCATAATAAATATTTGGATTTGCAGGTCCTGGTGTTGGTGTAGGTGTTGGTGTTGGTGTTGGAGTCGGAGTAGGTGTAGAAGTTGGTGTTATTGGTACGTTTTGATTAGGTGTACAACAAAAATTACTATCAGAAATAGAACTCAATATATTAATAAAAAGTTTTTCTCTTAATGGTAATATAACTTCACCTTGTTCTGTTATTATTTTAAACTCACCTTCGTACCTACCTGTTGTTGATGTATTTTTTTTTGTAAATTGATAATAAACGGTATTTAAGTTTTGATCATAAACACAAACACCCTTAGCAATTTTATATATATTTGTTTCAATATCTTTCATATAAAAATTTATAATAGCATCAGTTAGATTTGTGTTTTTATAATTGTAATCTAATCTACCGTCTTTTATTAAATTAACTTCCAAGTAAGGTAAAGTCGCCCTTTGTTTAATATTGAATTCCATATTTTATAAATACCCCAATAAAAGAAAAGGTATTCCTTTCGGAATACCTTTCTTAGATTTTGGAACACCCCCCTTTCTTTAAGGTTTATGAAAAAAAGGAACTACCCCTTTTTTCTATTTTGTGACAAATAAATTGTCACTCTTCTGACAATGAAGAGTTAATTTTACTCTCCATTTCATTATTTATTTGTTCAATTGCTGGTAATATTAATTTTGCAACTTCATCTTCAAATTTAGCTTCATCAACACTGGCCAACATAGAACCAAATATTCCACTTTCACCAAATTGTGATTTATAATTTTCTAATGCCTTTTGTGAAATAATCTGACTTAACTCATCAACTCTATTTTCTTTAAATGCCTTTTCAATCATAGTAGAATCAAGTTGATTAAACGCCGAAAGTATCATTTCATGTTCTTGTTGTTTATCTTTTACTGTATCTGCAATTTTTTGACCTAATTGTGTTTTTATATTAGTAATAAAAGTTGCAGGATCTTCCATAGAACTCATAATGTCGGCAAAGGCCTCCCTTAGTAAATTTTTATCAAAACCTAACGATATTAGTTTTTTTGATTCCTCAAGTAAATTTCTTTTTAAATTTTTTCTGTGCGAATATGACTTAACAAAATTTAATTTATTTTTTACTACTGTTTCTTCTTTAATAAGTTGTTTTTTCTTTTGGTTTTGTTCAATAACCACTTTTTTAATTGTATTTTTTAGTGACATGGTATCCATTTCTGAATAAATATCTTGAAGTTGACTATATGTAAAATTTAATTCAAAAATATCGTACCTAGGTGCTAAATTTCTCATTAAATTTACTTTTTTATCTAAACTTTCATCATAATTTTTTCTAAATTTTATATAACACTGTTCTACGGTGTTTCTATCATTTATAATTGATTGTTCACCACCCAACCTTTCTATAGTTACAGGATTTCTTCTGCTAGGATTTATAAAATCATAAACATTATTATAATATTCTTTTGTTTTTTTAATACAGTAATTAGAATCCAAAACCGAAGGTATTGGTAATTTTTTTATTAAGTTTATATCTTTTTCTTTTTTTGGTTTTTCTTTTGGTTCTTTTTTTATTTTTGTTTTATTACTTTCTTTTTCTAATTTTTCTTCTTTTTTCTTTTTTTCATTTTCATCGGTTACTACAGTTTCTAACTCTTGATCTAATTCCCCCGTATTTGTAGGGTATTTTTTTACCTTGTCCCAAGTTTCTTTATCACTTTGGTAAAATTCAAAATTATGGACATTTTTAAAGTCTCTTAGTGAATATATTTTATTTTCTGAATTAGTTCTAAGACAAATTTCGTTATCCGAACCAAAAACAATAAAATCAAAATTTATTTGTTTATTACCTAAAAATTTTTTATCAATAGAATTTATTTTGATTATGTAATTAAAATTTTCGATCTTTTTTGAACCTTTAGAAACATAGTAACCGTTTTCAACAAAATCCTTTGGGTCTACCTTTTTTAGTGTCTCTGAGTCCATAACAACAATCTCAGGAAACTTATCAGTTCTTTCTAAAATTTGATCCCATTTTTCTTTTGTTGTTTCAACCCAATTTCTATACATTTCTTTGTCATAAAAATGAGACAAATATACTGTATATTCTTGAAGTTCGCTTCTAGGTATTGTGGTATTTTCAGTATAATAAGTACCCTCCCAAGTAATTACAGTTTCGTCTAATGATTCTTTTTTTACAATTGATTTTACAAAAATTATTCTTCTTGAACCTTTTTCTTCGGTGGTTGTGTAGTATTTACCAACCTGAAAATCTTTTGGTTCAACAGGAGTACCATTAGAAAATTGATTGATCTCAAAAATTAATCTTTTAATTAAATTTTCCATTACTTCAATCTATTTTTTTTTATAGATGGATTAAAATATTTGTTTTCACACTTATCCATTAAATGTGATAAAACATTTTTTTGTCTATTCGTTGGATTTATTTCCCCTTTAATATTCTTTAAAGTCTTACAGAACCCGTATCTAATTGGTAATTTTGGTGAATTTTTGGTTAATGATTCCAAAAATTCGTCCGAAGAGTTTAACTTAAATATTTTGATTTTGTCGTTAAAAACTGTATTAATTTCACTAGTTTGATAAAAATCTAATAAAAATTCAGATGGTTGTTCTGTTGTCCATCCTTTTGAAAGTTTTTCTTTAACTTTATCCTTAACTTTTAATGGAAGTTGTTTTAACCCATTAATTTCGTCAGTTTTTAGTAAATTTACTGATGTAAGTTCTTTTTTTTTAAACCATCAACTGGATTTCTTCTTTCTTCTTGTTCTTTATTTTTATCTTGTATTACTTTTCCTAAGTTTTTTAATTCTTCCTCAGTATAGCTTCCCTTTACTAGTTCCCAGTTCCCATCACTATAATACTTTACAGACCAAATTTCTAATTCTTTAGATTCTCTTATTAGAGATAAAAATTCAAGTATCCCTGTTGGTTTGATTCCTTCAGTTAAACTAGCATAATCTTTGTTAAAAGATATTTTTCTAATTTTGTTTTTTCCATTTTTATCTTCATTAAATGCGTGTACAACAGCTCTTACAAATGAGTCGTCCTCATCATATTTTTTTCTATAATGATCTAACCATTTTTCAATCTCATCTTGTTTAGCTGAAATTTTTACTGTTTTCCAATCTCTATTTTCAGGATCGTAACTTTGAAAAGTAAATGTTTTTCTCCAATGTACAAAATTATCTTCTCCAAACTTTTTCCCTTCTGATTCTTCTTTTATCATCTTTTTTAATTTATTGTAAATAATTTTATAACCTTCTTCTTGAACATTTCTAGGTCCCGAATCATTTATTGGTTGATTTTCACTCATTTGTATTCTTCTATTTATATATTTTACAAATTCTTCCCATCTTTCGGGTCCACCAGAAAATTCTTGACCATTTCCTGTTATAATAGACGCCGTCGTGTTCCTATTTGTAGAAATTATATATTTTATTTTATCATCTAAAGGATCGTCAACAATATACGTTACATCATCTGGATTGTATGTTCTGTTGTCCAAAATATATCTCCAACCTTTAGTATTTTTCAAATCTGAAACAACACTATACATACCAGCATCCATATTTGTCTTTATCATTTGTTTTTGACCTTTTTCTTCTACAGAAAGCTCTTGATCTTGTAATTTATCTATTTCTTCCTTTGTCTTTTTTACTGTATTATCAACTTTTTCTTCAGTTTCTTCTGCTTTATCAACAAATGAATCCATTATTTTTGCCCAAGCCTGAACGTCAAAATACGCCATAACAACATTATCAAAGTAAGTAGAAAAAGGATTTAAAAAGTCAAAAACATTTTCAACAATATTTAACCACTCAGGTCCTTCTTCAAACCAGTTATCTTCATTATTTGCTTTGAAAATATCTGTAATATCTCTATAAAGTTTACCAATTATTTTATCTTTTATTTCATATAAAAATAACTGACCTCCTCCTTTTTGATATGCGCTACACGCTTCTTTCCAACCATCAGGTAAACTATTAACATAATTAGGATCTTTAGCCCTAGCCGACATATAAGCACAGTTAGCAGCATCCCACCCAAACATTATTATTGAACCAATCGCCGGTAATAATCCATATTTTAACAACATTAAAAAAAGATAATTTTTACCCCATTTAACTCTTGTTGTTCCCTTGTATCTCAACATATCCCTATAAACCTCAGTAGGGAATTTAAACGTACCTGTTGCAATCAAATTAATTAATCTCCAACAAGTACCTTTTACCTTGGTAAACCCAAAAGGTCCGGTACCATATCTTTCAGATACTGTCATATCTTTTGGTGTTTCTCCTTGTCCTAAAGATGTTTCCGTATCTGTTTTTAGTTCATTAAACCAATTTACTCTTTCTTGAACTCCTCCTGCCCAATTAAACCTTTCTCTTTGTTCAAAATCCTCTTTGAATTTTTTCTTAGCTTCGGTAGAGAGGTTTGGGTCTGCATCTATTGCATCAAATATTTTTGCCTTTGCGGATTCTAATTCGTTAATTATATTAGTCTCCCCTGTTATTCTTGTTTTTAAATTTATTCTTAGTTCTTCTAAAATTTGTTTTCTTCTTGCGCCTGAAGTTACGTTATTTGCATATTCTCTAATTAATCTTATTGAATCATTAATATTAGCATCAGGAAGGTATCCTTCGGATGCCCTAACAGATCTACTAAATAATGTTATTTCTTCAAAAATTCTATTAAGTTTAAACCATGTACTTTTTGTAACTTTTTGAAGCATTTGTGTAAACCAAGACCTATTATCTACGGTGTTTGGGTTTACTTGATTGTCTGGTGCCCTTTCTCTTTTAATTCTTGATGGTATATCAGAGTAATGTGAATTGGCTGTGGTGTCTCCTGTTATTTCTTCGATAAACTGTTTGAATCTTACTTCTATAGCATCTATCAGATCTTTTATCATGGTTGGGGTCATCTCTGGGTTCGCCGTCATCAACCTATTTAAAGTGTCATTTATGTATTGTTCATAGTTTTGTCTTGTGCGTATTGTTGCTTGGTTTTGTATACTTGTGTATTCAGTTCTAATAATTAATTGAGCTTCTTCCGCAGCTAATTTATCAAATTTTGCCCTATCGTTAGGATTTAATCTTTCAATTCTTTGATAAATAATTTCATTAGCGGATCTACTTGGGTCGTTTGCCATTTCAGTTGATACGTCATTTATAAAATCCTCTGTGTTTCTATAACCTTGTGATTCATATTCAAATTCGCCGTTTTCTGCTCTTTTTGAAAATATTGGTTGATCTGCTTCTACTCTTCTAACAAATTCTCTAAAATACGGTAAATCTAAATTTCTACCAAAAGTAATTTCGTACTGTCTTGCACGAGCGGCCGGACCTGCCCACCTTTCTCCTTTTTCCAATAAAATATTTTTTACTGAATGTAGTTTCAGTATTTGTTTTTTTTCGGTTTCGGTTAGAAAAAATTTATGCATCTGTTTTTTTATTTTTAACCATGTTTAATAGTTCTTCGTCTGAAGGCATTTGAGCTTCAATATCTGACCATATCGAATCCGCAAGGGCCTTTGCGTTTTCATCTCCAACCGCCTCTTCATCTATACTAACTTCTTTTTCTGTTGTTGATTCAGATATATAACCATGTTTATAGTTCATAAGTTCTCTAAATCTGTTAATTTCTTTTCTCATAACTTTTTTTTATAAATATATGTTTATTTAAATTAATATATAAAATCTCCAGTTTTTTTAAACACCCACCTTTCTCCTAATTCTATTTTGTCTGAATATATATCTGTTTTTTCTAAGTTTTCTATTTTTTCATCAATACAATCTTTTTCAAAATTTTCTATTAATTGATCATCTTTAAAACACGCCCCCCATGGAAAATTAATTTCAACACCATTTCTTATTCCTTTTACAGGCCCAGGTTTCCAAGTATTCCCCAACTTTATACAACATTCTCTTGTTGATTTTACCGCTTCCTCTATATGTACATTATCTGGCGTGAGTAGTATTTTTTCCCATACCTCAGTGATTTTTTTTTCGTTTTTGCGGACTTCTATTTGTATTCTTGTGTTCCAATCTTCAGAACCTCTTTCTGGTAACTTTTCATCAACAAAAACATAAACTTTTTTAACAAAAGGTTCAGGTAAATTTTTCTTTCTTTGTTGTTGATGAACTTGACCATTAGGACCAAAAATTTCCATCGCTTCTTGATAACTTTTTCTTTCCTGTTGTCTGTTTTTTGATTCTTCTGTAATATATTGTGGAAATATCATCATTCCAGGTTTCCAATCTTGCTCTATAATTGCTCTTTTTAATAGTTTTAAATCATCTTGATTTACGTCTTCATCACCCATTTGTCTATTTGTCATACAACACTGTGAACTCCATTTTGTTTCTTTTTCATCTAAACACCTACAACGAACACCAAAAGCATACATATAAACACCACAAGCCCCCCTACCTCTACCTAACGTACCATCATCATTAACTAATTTTTCATCTATAACTTTACAAAAATCATTTTCATTATCAAAATATTCTTCATATGTTTTTTCGTATTGGTGGTGAAAGGCGGTAAACATACCAATAGATGTTGCTGTTTCAATTGCCCCCTCTTTTGTTAAGACCATTCCTGAAATTTTACTAAGCCCACTTCTGGCAGACTGTATTGTATTATAAAGAGTTTCTTCCAAAATACTAGCCCTTCTTAATGTTTCTTGAAGTGCATCATCACCAGCAGGGACCCAAGATCTTTTATATAATTTATCCCATTTTATTTTACCTTTACCACTTTCAACAACGTATTTTTCTTCCCAATAATTAGAAATAGCCACTTTAAACTCTTGGTACGCATTAATTATCGCATCTTTTCCTTTTTGTATTACAGGCATTATCATGTTTTTTACAACGTCAGGTACGGCCTTACCTGTAATTTCTGCTAATTTTTTTATACCAAATTCAACAGTGGATATTATAGGTAAACCAACCGTTTTTACCCCGTACACCACAACTTCAGTAACTTTATGGAAAGCATTTGCTATCACATTCCAATCCGACTTTATACCTAATGTTGATAATATTAACGCAAATCCAGCTCCTTGGTAATTTTTTTCATGTAGGTAGATTCCCGCATCCGCTAAATTTACCGCAAAATTTATAGCACCTCCTAAAGTGACTTCTGCCGCCATCACACCAGCACCAATCCTCATAGTTAAACCAACCCCCTGTAAACCAGGAATAATTAGTGCAGCCATACCCGCAATATTTAAGAAAGTATGCCATGTTGATGATTTTATACCAAGATATTCAGGTTCTTTTGGTTCCTTCATTTCTTGTGCGACTTGTTTTTTATATTCATCTGGACTTTTTTCTAAACTTTTTACATCCCACTTTTTATCTATCGCGTCGTATGCAAATTTTATTTGGTTTTCATAGTAATCAACTTGGTTTTCATACTCTGTAATTTGTTTTTTTCTTTGTATTTGAAAAGTATTATCAAATTTGACACCCGTATATGAAGGATCGACTCTTAATGCATCTAAATTCATATTTTTTCTTTCCCAATTTCTATTTTCTTCTTGTTCTTCTTGTCTTAAAAATGAAAGTTTTTCTTGATATGGTTTTTTCATTTCCTGATAATATTTTTCAGCAAGTGAACGGTCATTCAAATATTTAACATACGCCTCTTTTGATAACATTTCTGTTCCATATATTCTTGTTGTATATTTGTTTTTTAAAATTGTTAATTTTTCACTATATTTAAGTGAAATAAATGAACCATTAGGACTAATTAACCCACTCGAAGGTTTTAAAGGAGCGTCTGCATATTTTCTCTCATATGCTAATTGATCGGCCTCTATTTCTGCGTTCATGGCGGCGATAATTAGATCTCTTTCCACTAAATAATCCGGACCATCTTCATATGCGATACCTGCTGGAATTTCATATCCATTTTCTTTTGAACTTATTCCATAATTCGCCTTATCTTTAGCCTCTTTTTTGGCCTTTTCAAGTTCTGCACCTGTTTTTAGTTTACCGTTTTTATCTAAAAATTGGTTTCCAATAAAATATTTGTGATCGTTATTCCAATCTTCAATAATTTCCTGATAACTTTTTTTTAATTCATTTAAATCGCTCGAATACCAACCCCAAAAGAAATACTTCCCGCTTGTTCCTTGTCCTTTTTGCCATTCACTCAATCTATTTTTCATTTGTTGATTTCTTGTTGCACACGCAGGGTCTTCTATTTGTTTCTGCACTGGTCCATCAAAAACTGTTTTTTTTGGGCAATCTTCTAATTTGTACCAACTAGGTAATGCACTTAAAATTGTTTGTCCGTGTTCAAACGGCGCAACAATACCCATAGAGGTAATATCATCAATATCCAATTTACTCCAATCATATTGTTTTTGTACTTCGTATCTACCAGTGCTGAAATTAAGATTAATCGCACTACCGTACCTTATTTTTCTCCACTCTTTATAGGTCCATTTTTCTTTATTTTCATTATTACCGACTAATAACATAGGCGGAACATATGGTTTTGGTGGTTGATTGTAACCTTGAGTTTTGATTGGGTTTTCGTTATCTATGACCCAAGCATCTCTTCTAGTGATGTCATTAAAGTTTATTTTATCACCTTTATTAGGTATATAAAGGTCAGGTCTAACATTCATGGCACCTAAAGAGGTTGCATTAGTGGACATAGTACCATTTCTATCTACAAGTCTAACATATCCATCGGGTAATGGAATAAATCCATCTTTTATTTTATCCCATATTTTAGTACCTGTTTTACCATCAATAAAAGTTTTTCTATAATTTGTTACAAATGGGTTTTTATCTATATTTTTTTCTTGAAGATTACTTCCTAAACCAACAACTTGGAAGTATCTACCGTCTACTGTAATTACATAATCAGAATGAACATTGTTACCTTTTCTTTTCATATAATAAAATAGTACTTTAGAACTACCAAATTCAGTTTTGTAAGGTATAGATACGTATATACCTGTATTTCCACCCAAATTATGTAATTTATATCTGAAATTACTATTACTATTAAGTGGATTACCTTCACCACTAGACGTTAAATAAGCCCCTAGTTCCCAATCTAACCAAAGAGCATCAACAAATGCCTGTTGATTTTCATCAAAATATAAACCAGTATTATCAACATATACTTTTTTAGGATCGACTTTATCTATAGGTTTATTTGGTTCATATGTTACGTCTTTATCGTCCCATTTTGGGTTTTTTAATTTATATTTTTCTCCATATAATTTCCAAGCATTATAAAAACTATCACCTGCGGAGCCGTCTACTGCCTGAGAAAATGTACAAACATTATATCCTTTAGGGCATAATACTGATTTTTGAGTTTTTACAGGATCTACTGGTAATTTCTCCATTTCTTGCCATACAAATCTTTGAAACCCTTTTATTTGTATTTGACTAACAACTGGAACTTCAATCCCGTTAAACCAAATTGCCATATTTTTATCGTGTTCACACCATGTTCCTGCAAATAATTTTCTGTAAGTTGTTCCATATGTTTTCCATAAACCTGATGTTATTGTACTCCAAATACCATCAATTGCTTGTCTTTTTGTACAAACAGAAGAGCAAAGACTTGTTTTATATGTTCTATAATCTTCTTTATCTGAATTAACAACCACCTTCCTCGATGAATCTTTATAATCCCAAATCCATTTTTGAAATTTACCAATTTGATTTTGTAACGCCGGAAAATTATATTTTGCATAACATGGATCATCAAAACCTGAGTTTACATCTTCTTTTATTAAAGAACTAATTTTTTTTAATTCTTTTAATATTATTTTTTCTTTTAATATTTTTTCCATAGTTAATCTAAATCTTTTACAAATTCTCTTAAATTATTTATACCATACGCCTCAAAACCTGTTTTTGGTATTTTTAAATAGTTATTCTTTCTGTTAGCATTAAATATTTTTTGAACTAAGTCGTCTGCATTTTCTTTTTGGTCTGTTGAATTATATCCCATTCTAGACCAATTAATTTTTTTAGTGTTTTGTCTTACTTCAGAATAAATAAAATCTTTAAAATTTTCTAAAGTAGTAATGTTTTTAACAATAAAATCGTAATAATTTCCTGTTCTTTCTAATAAATCGGGTTGGAATATTATAGTTCCTTCAGTTTTTATTAAATTGTCAATTTGTTCATAATCAACTCCACCTTCAGGTAAATTATCAAAAGATGTATTAAAAACATATGAGTAATAAACATTTTCAGAATATCTTTTTGTGTTAGGTACTACGCCGACCGGTTCATATGTCGATAAAGAACTTACAATTTCATCTAAAACTGATTTTTGTGTACCATTTTTTACAATATCATAAGGTAAATACATAATTGCCGAAGCATTTCTTGGAAAATATGAAGAGTTAGAGTAATACTTATCGGTAGTAACAAAAAATAAAATATTATGCTTGTTAGTTATTGGTTCCAACTCATCAATTACGTTAGAACTATCATCAATATTTCTACCAAATACATAAATTACCCATCCAGAAAGATTAGACCCATCAACAACTTTTTTAAGTTCGGAACTTTCATCGTCAAACATAGATTTTAAATATTCTTTTTTTAATGGTGCCGTTTCGATATTTGTTTCAGGTACAAATTTATCAAGTAATTTATCGAATAAATAAGATTTTAAATTTTCTTTTATTTTTTTAAAACCGTCATCTAACGCTTGTATAAGTTTTAATCCAAAAATTGATAACAAATATTTTTTTTGCGTGCCACCCAAGTGTTGATAAGAATCCAACATTTCAAAGTAATCTGAACATTTTTTTTCAAAATTAATTTGCATTTCTTTATCCATTTTATCAACCTCTTCGGCTGCCGAAGAACGAATAAGTGTTTCGTATTCTTTTGGATAAAGAGCCTTGAAAATATCAAAAACTAAAAATTCTTCATCTACTGTTATATTTTGTTTTTCTATTAATTCACCAAACATATCAACAGTCAAATTAGCATTATCTAAATATGATAATAAATCTTTTATTATTTCTGTTTGATCTTGAACTTCTGTTGGTTTGTAATCATTAAGATTTTTCAACTCATTAATAAGTTGAGATTCCAAAAGTTTGTACAAACTTTGGTTTTCTTTGAGTAGTATATCAGATATTTTAATTTTCATAATTAAACACTATAGTTACCTGTTGGTCCATAGGTTCTACCTGATGACCATTTTTCTGTTGCGGTTTTATTACCTTTACCTTTTGTTATGTCGCTTGTCCATTTATATTTAGGATCATTCATATATGTTTTACCAAATTTTCTATTACTGGACCACTTATGTACTGACGGATAAGAAGCCGATGTTGTATTTGTTGTCTCTCCTCCACTAGACGTATCAGAAGCGGCGTCATCTTCATCTAACTCTAATTCATCAGTCTTTTTATTATTTTTAATTTCCATTAAAAATAATATTCTTTTAATATCCTCATTCAAAAAATTCATATATAAAATAAATATTCTTAAATTATTTTAAATTATGAATATGTTGATTTAATTTTTTTTTTAGTTTGTTGTGTTGTGTCGTGTAAGTTATTGTGAATTTTTCTTTTTTTACAAATTCCATAAAAAAATTCATATCCAAGAAGTCTAATTTTTTTAAAGGTAAGTTTTTTATATTTGTTTCTATTTTTGCAATAACCATAGATGGAACAATAACTATAATAGCATATTTCTTTCTAAGACCAAACAAATAATTTTTTTTTATAAAAATTTTAGCTGTAAGATTTTCGAAATTACATGACATTTTTTATAAATTTTTTAAGTTTATAAAGTACTAATTAATTTTTCCAATTTAGCTCCTGTTTTTTTAACTAAATCATTAGGGTGATTTTTTCTAGAATCTATAGCCACTTGATATAAATTATCCCTATCCGTATTACCACTAGAAACTTCTTTATTAATAATATTTGCAAAGTCTTGAAAAAACCCTGACCCATTCCAAGTAGCATAAAGGAAATGCATTACTAATCTTTTATCTTCTTCAACTATTTTTGCAGCATCGTCATTTAAATATGCGGATTTAAGATCTTCATATGATGGTATCATCATATCATAAACGTAGTCTCTTAAATCCCCTTCTAAGGATCCTCCCATATAACCGTGAGTCCATTTAGGTTTACCAGCGGATTCTGGTGCCCAACCACTATTTTCGTCAATTAATTGCCAAAAATCTTTCCCGACAGGGTGTTTGTCCCACTCACCAGCAAACCTATCAATACCAAACATAGTTTCAGAAGAATTTAATACTGCTTGTCTGACATCTAAATTTTCAATATCCTTGGCACTTGCTTTAAAATGTGCTTCATTGGCATACCCACCTTCAATATTATCTATTATTTTATCACAATAATCAGGTAAATCATAATTGTCAATTCCGTATTGTTTCATAATTAATTTTGGTAAAGATATAAACATTCCTAGATCTTCTTCATCAAACCCTTTTATTTTTAAGTCATAAAAAATTTCTTCCAAAGTATCATGATCACACACACCAGTTTCAGGTAAACCTTTATCTAATTGATAAAATGCAACCGCATCCTCAGTTGCCATATCATATTTTCCGTTTACTTCTATATCTGAACTTGTTAAAAAATTTAAAGCAATTTGAATTTGTTCAATATCTAAAGCATAACCGCTTGGTGTTTTTTTAGAATACGAATTTTTTGATTTATAAATTAATTCAAACCTTTCTAAAAATTCATAAATGCTGTCAAAATCTGTTTGATCTTCACCCTCAATTTTAATATTATTTGACTTTGTTACTAAACTTGAGTCTATTTCTAAATTCTCTTCATCTTCTTTATTATTATATAAATCTTTAGATATTAAACTACTCTCCATTTTATTTTTTATTACTTCTAATTTTTGTCTCGTCAATCCTAAATTTTCAATAACAGAATCCCCGTATTTTATAACATCGACACCATTAATTTTAAAATCATCATAAAAAGACTGTATTTTTTCTTGTAAATTTTTCAAATCTTTTTCAGATTCCCCACCATAAAAATAATCTTGATCTAGTATATTTTGTATTGCACTTATTCTTGCGTTTGGAAAAACGTCCCTAATTCTTTCGATCAGTAATGAGATCATTTCTTTTTTATTAAAGTCGTCACCCAAACCTATAGAAATAAAAATGTAATCAATATCTTCATCAACTATTGAGTTTTCCAATTTTGATAATAATTCCATAATGGTCATATTTTTTTTTGTAAGTGACCCAATTATTGTTATATTTTCGTCATTCAAATAATAAACTAAATCATCTCCAATTAGTCCAGCATTTGAGTTAATAAAACTTTCATTAAGTTTCATCATTCTTCTAAAAAATTTTATTTCATTAAAAATATTTTTCATCTTATTTGTGCTTTAGGTAGTTTTTTAGGGTATACAATATAATATTCATTTAAAAATGACATTAATTTATAATCATCAATATAATCAAAATCATCTGTTTCCCAATCATCGTCGTCGTTAAATTCTGAATGTATTTCATACATTTCAAAATCTTTATTATTATCGTAACCAAATTCTTCAAAAAAAGCATATTCGATTAAATCCTCTCTAGTTAGTTCATCTTCATCTTCTAACAATCTAAACTCTACATTTATTAAATTTTGAACCTTGTCTATATGGTGAGATAATATTTCAACTACTTCCATCTTGTTATTTTTTTAAACATTTGTTTTGTTTTATTGTAACTTTCTTTTATTTCTTCAATTTCTTCTTCTTTTTTATCTAATAATGACTCATCGTCTAATAAATCATCAAAAGTGGTGTCTTTAATGTAATCTTCAAAATCTTTGGTGTCAAACTTAAATTTATTTTTAATTCCTGAATTTGAATCAGTTGGTAATTCTTTTGTAACCCCACCATAGTAAGGATCTGCGGGTCCTTGCGAATCAAAATCATATGACGGTATCGTTTGACTATAAACGTCATAACCTAAATTAGGATCACCGGGACCATTTGAATCAAACTCATATGCTGGATCAATTTCATCATAGTGTAAATTTTTTGCAGCAATTTCATTAATTTTATGATTTTTATATTGTGTTGGGTTATTTTTATTATCTAAAGTTACCCCTTGGTTATCTCTAGCATCATCATAAACTGTTATTGGATACATATTCCCACTAATACCCCTTGTGGCATATCCATCATATGGTTGTGTATGTTTTTTTAATATGTCTTCTTTTTCTTTTGCTGTTAATCCAATAAACCCTCTCATAATTATAATTTTACTTTGTTTATATTTTTTTTAGTGATATAAAAAAGACTTTCTTTTAGTGTTTCATTTTCATAATATTCTATGTCATAAACCCACAAATCACTATCCGCTAATAGTTTTATTTTAGTTATAAACTTATTAGTGTCGGGATCAAAAAATTCAACCCAATACGCATCTTCTTGCATTTCCCCTTCTAGTTCGTCAGGATTGTTTAGATTTTTTACAACAGTTCCTTTAGAAAGTGCCGGCACATCATCACCATCCATTTGTACCAAAATTATCCTATCATGTTTTTTAAGCTTAGGATTTGGCATGTATAGGTTTTCTTTTTCCATAATAATAAATATAATTATAATTGTAATAGTAGTAATATGATTAAATTTTTGAAGTATTTGTTAATTGAGGTGATGAACAAATATGGTTCTTTTATGTGGTTTGGAACTCACGTTTCCATGACACAAACTGATTGGCACTATTTAATTGAAATATTTTTATGTTTAGTTGTTAACTTTTTAATGATTTTTTCCGTATATTTGCAATACAAAGAAAAAGAAAATGAAAAATTACGAAAAACTGATAATGCCTGAAGATTCTGCTTGGGATAGAAACCATTTGTGGAGAAGTCTTCACTGGAGAATCAGAAACTTCTTTATAGGTTGTAAAAACATTATAAAATGGTCACCAACTTTATTTAAAGATAGAGATTGGGACCAATACCATATCTACACAATACTTCAAAAGAAAATAGAATTTCAAAGAAAAGAAATCGTATACGCAAATCGTAGTACAAGAGTTTGGCAAGACAATCGCGACATGACAATAATTTTAAATTTACTTCAAAGAGTAAAAAATGGTTATTATGAAAGTGAACATACAGATTATTATGAAATGAAAGTTGAGACTATACCGGTTGAAGGTACAAGTTTAAAACAAATGAAATTTAATGTTTTATCTGAAAGATATGATGAATATTTAAACAAGTACAAATCATCAGTTAGAAAAGTCTTAAAAAAAGAAGGTGAAATAGATAAAGAAACTCTTTGTATGTTAGTAGCAACACACAACCAAGAAAAGGCAAGAAAGTTATTATTTAATATTTTAAACGAAAGAATAGAAGGATGGTGGGATTAAAAGTATATAAAGTAAAAGACAAAGAAACATATAATCATTTAAATACGGTTTTATCTGGTTGGTGTTTTTTTAGGAATGAGGGTGAAAACTATTTTATTAAAGCTCCGTTAAATAGGACAATTGAAAGTTTGATTGAAATGGGTATGATTAGTGAGGTTATCGGATAAGGGTTAAATGACCATGATCAAAAACTTTCCCATCATCACCAAAAATGTTGAATCTTAAACTCCATATATATACCCCGTCAGTACAATTTTTATTTTTATATGTACCATCCCATTTTCCGTTAGGGTCTTGTGATTCCCAAACTACATTACCCCACCTATTAAATATTCTGAACTCAAAACCATTAACATCAAACCCATCAATCATAATCGGACCGAATAATTGATTATGTTCATTACCATCAGGCGTAAAACAATTTGGTACCCAATAAGTAACGCCAGGACACTCGGTAACAACCACTTGTAAAGTTTCTTCAACATAACAAGGTCCGTTTTCTCTTTTTACAACTATATTATAAGTCCCTTCACTGTTGTATGTATATGTTAATTC
>Ga0315901_10004054_pt1 | contig 18523 bp, 13 predicted proteins | sample LakEriMetagenome_10_FD_203761 | JGI IMG/M metagenome (GOLD analysis project Ga0315901, IMG submission 203761) | Freshwater fungal communities from buoy surface, Lake Erie, Ohio, United States - Buoy 2 MA116 | ecosystem: Environmental > Aquatic > Freshwater > Lake | place: USA: Lake Erie, Ohio...
CTACGAGGTACATCTTGGCTCATGGATGCGCAATCCGGATGGGTCGTGGCTTGGCTATTATGATGCGGCCCGCAAGTTGGCTGAGTATGCCAACAAGATGGGCTATACCCATATTGAGTTGTTGCCAATCATGGAGTACCCGTTTGATGGGTCATGGGGGTACCAGACGGTTGGATTGTATGCGCCGACGAGTCGTTTTGGCACGCCACATGACTTCATGGAGTTTGTGGATTATTTGCATCAGGCCGGCATCGGCATCATCCTCGACTGGGTACCGTCGCACTTCGCCGTGGACGGCCACGGGTTGGCCTTGTTTGACGGCACGCACTTGTATGAGCATTCGGACCCGCGTCAGGGGTACCACCCCGATTGGGGCAGTTACATCTTCAATTATGGTCGCCACGAGGTGCGGAGCTTTTTGATTAGTAGTGCTATGTCGTGGCTCGAGCGCTACCACATCGATGGGTTGCGTGTCGATGCCGTGGCCTCAATGCTTTATCTCGATTATTCGCGTAAAGAGGGCGAGTGGATCCCTAATGCCTATGGCGGCCGTGAGAACATCGATGCCATCGTGGTATTGCGCCGCCTCAACGAAGAGGTACATCGGCGTCATCGGGGCGTAGTCGTGATTGCTGAGGAGTCCACAGCGTGGCCGATGGTCTCGCGCCCGACTGATATGGGTGGACTCGGCTTTAATATGAAGTGGGATATGGGTTGGATGCACGATACGCTCAAGTACATGAGTCAAGATCCTGTGCATCGGCGCTACCATCACAATATGCTGACGTTCCGTTCGATTTATTCGGCAAGTGAGAACTTTACGTTGGCCTTGTCACATGATGAAGTTGTCCACGGCAAGGGCGCATTGCTCGCCAAAATGCCCGGCGACCGCTGGCAACAATTCGCTAACTTGCGTCTGTTGTATGGCTACATGTATGCGCAATCCGGCAAAAAGCTCCTGTTTATGGGTGGTGAAATCGGGCAGTGGCGCGAATGGAGTTATGAGCGCGATCTCGATTGGTATTTGCTTGATGACCCAATGCATCGTGGCGTTCAGCACCTTGTCAGTGACCTGAATCGTTTGCATGTCACTGAGCCTGCCTTACACCAACTTGATTTTGATCCGTGGGGATTCCACTGGATTGCCTGCGATGACGCCGATCAAAGCATCGTGTCAATCTTGCGGCGTGGCTATGAGGGGACGCGGAATGTGGTGATTGCCGGTAATTTCACCCCGGTGCCGCGTTATCATTACCGGATTGGTGTGCCAACGCACGGCAACTGGCAGGTTCTTTGCAATACCGACGATACCAAATACGGTGGCAGTGGCGCGATGACCCATCTTGTGAGCGAGGATGTGCCATGTCACGGCATGCCAGCCTCGATTGTGATGACGTTACCGCCGCTTGCGACCGTCTATCTGGCACCAACTGAATAATGTTTGTGGTGTACCTGGCTGAGGGGATCCTCAGCCAGCCTATCTATTAAGGAACCGGTGGCGTGACACGTTTTGTTTGTGTGCATGGGCACTTTTATCAACCCCCACGTGAAAACCCGTGGATCGATGCAATTGACCCGCAGCCAAGTGCTGCCCCCTATAACGATTGGAATGCGCGTATCGCAGCCGAGTGCTATGCACCCAATACGGCAGCGCGTATCCTTGATGCCCAAGGGCGAATCCAACATATTGTCAACAACTACTCATGGATGAGCTTTAATGTCGGACCAACGCTGATGCGCTGGTTGGCGCAACACGATCGTATTACCTATGAAGGTATCATTGCTGCCGATCACGAGGGGCGTCAACGTTTTGGTGGGCATGGTCCTGCTATTGCCCAAGTTTATGGGCACTTGATTATGCCACTCGCTACGCCTCGCGATCGCCGTACGCAAGTCGCCTGGGGCGTAGCGGACTTTGTGCATCATTACGGGCGCCAGCCCGAGGGCATGTGGCTGGCCGAGGCTGCGGTGTGTACCGATTCACTCGAGGCTTTGGCAGAGCACGGCATAAAGTACACGATTCTTGCACCACATCAAGCGGCCGCAGTGCGCCCACTCGGAGCAAGTGAGTGGAATGAACGATACTGGCAGGGCGTCGATACAACCATGCCGTATTTGGTCAAATTACCATCGGGGCGTGAGATCGCCGTGTTCTTTTATAATGGTGGTGTCTCGCAAGCGATTGCATTCCAAGGGATGCTCCAGCGTGGTGAATCGCTTGCCAATGCGCTGTTGACCGGTCTCGATGATGGCGATCAATCACGTCTCGCGCATGTTGCGACAGATGGCGAGACCTACGGCCATCATCATCGGCATGGCGAGATGGCATTGGCCTATGCAATCCATCACATCCATACCAACAAATTAGCTCGCATCACCGTCTATGGTGAGTATCTTGAGCTTCATCCACCGACGCACGAAGTGCGCATTGTGGAGCAGAGTTCGTGGAGTTGCGCCCACGGTGTCGAACGCTGGCGCAGTGATTGTGGCTGTCACACGGGCGGTCAGCCTGGGTGGAACCAGGCCTGGCGTGGACCGTTGCGCACTGCGCTTGATTGGGCGCGCGATGCAGTTGATCGCCAGTGGGAACAACAGGCAATGCGCTATTTTGCACAACCATGGCAAGCGCGTGACGCCTATATCGCCATCATCAACGACCCGAGTGAGGCCAATATTACTGCGTTCATGCGTATGCATGGACGGACGAATGAGCGTTGGCCAGCCCTTGGTTTGCTCGAGCTTCAACGCCAGTTGATGCAGAGTTTTACCAGTTGTGCCTGGTTCTTCAATGACGTGGCTGGCATCGAGACAATCCAGGTGTTGCGATATGCGGCTCGTATGATGCAGCTTGCGCAACAGGTGATGGGCCTTGACATTGAGGAGGGGTTCCACGAACAACTCGAGCGCGTAGTCGGTAACACTGGCGTGACGGCAGCTCAACTCTATACCGAACAGGTTAAATCGCATGTTTTGTCACTCGCTGACGTGTGTGCCCACGATGCGCTGACGGCGGTATTTGATACAACTCCTGTTGAAATCGTCTATCTACATCGGGTCAACCGTGAGTCACAACAGCGGTGGAAGATAGCCGATATGTCGGTTGCAATCGGCGTATCACAAGTGACGTCAATCATGACGGGTGAACAACAGCGATTTGTGTACGGTGTGGTATTTGCGGGGAATGAGGTGTTGTCGGGGGGAGTACGCCCTGCCCCAGAGCGCTATCAACGTCTGCTCCAAAATGTCACTCAGGCAGTACAGTTACAACGCAAAGACGAAATTGAACGCGCCATGTATATCGAGTTAGGGCAGTTTGAATATTCGTTGCGCTCGATTTTTCGCCCCGAACAACGCAGTATCATGCGCACCATGCTCAACAGCGTGATTACGCAGGTCCAACAGCAATACCACGACATGTATTTTGCGCATGCCAGTGTGATGCGCTTTTTGGATCGAATGGAGATGACGCTCCCGCGCGAGTTGCAAGTTGCCGCAGCCATGGCCTTGCACAACGATATCCGTAACGCATTGGCAAAACCAATACCCGCAGCTTCAGAGGTGCTCGCATTAATGCAAAATGCCGATCAATCAGGGGTAGTACTTGATGCGGCCGTCGTCGGGTATTATGTATCGCAAGCCATTCAACGCTTGTCAGCGCATTTGATTGAGGCACCGTGTCACTGTGAGTTTGTCAATGTGGCGCTTGATCTGGTGCGAATTGCTGCTCCCTACGATGTTGATTTATGGATGGTCCAAAACAACTATAATGTGGTCTGGCAACGTGATTATCGCGCCATGGTCGCATCGGCTGAGCGTGGTCACCCAGTGTCGGCCACATGGGTTGAGTCATTTCGTGAGCTCGGGATACGGCTCAACATGGCGATTATGATTGACGAGTAATTAAGTGGAGAAAGGTCATTCCGATGACGGGATTAGTAATTACTGGACCGCTGCGCCCCGAATACAGCGAAATCTTGACACCCACGGCGTTAGCGTTTGTCGCCGAGTTAGTTGAGCGATTTGAGCCCCGTCGCCAAGAGTTGCTCAAGCGCCGTCAGCAACGCTGGGATGAGCTCAAAGCCGGACGCTTACCCGATTTTGATCCAGCAACTGCCCACATTCGTGCCGGCGACTGGCAGGTCACCCCAGCACCGGCGGATTTCCGCAATCGCCGCACTGAGATTACCGGCCCCGTAGACCGCAAGATGGTCATCAATGCGCTTAACTCGGGCGCCCAGGTCTTCATGGCTGACTTCGAAGATGCCAATGCGCCATTGTGGGACAACGTCGTACAAGGCCAAATCAACTTGCGCGACGCCATTCGGCGCACGATCGAACTCGTCACCGATGGCAAAGAGTATCGCCTCAACGACAAGACGGCCGTGTTGGCTGTGCGTGCCCGTGGCTGGCATCTCGACGAGAAGCATGTCACCTACAACGGCAAGCCGATTTCGGGCGGCATGTTCGATTTCGGCCTCTACTTCTTCCACAACGCCAAAGAGCTCTTGGCGCGCGGCAGCGGTCCGTATTTTTATTTGCCCAAATTGCAGCACCACCTAGAGGCTCGCTTGTGGAACGACATCTTCGTCTATGCCCAAGAGCGGCTCGGCGTGCCCCAAGGGAGTATTCGCGCCACCGTCTTGATTGAGCACATCTTGGCAGCGTTTGAGATGGATGAGATTTTGTATGAGTTGCGCAATCACTCAAGCGGTCTCAATCATGGGCGCTGGGATTACATCTATAGCTTCATCAAGGCCTTCAATCACCGTGACGACTTCGTGTTGCCCGATCGTGCCCAGGTAACGATGGGCGTGCATTTCTTGCGTTCAGCCGCCGAATTAGTCGCTGCCACCTGTCACAAGCGTGGTGCCCATGCGATGGGCGGCATGTCGGCCATCATCCCACGTCGCGATGATATTGCTGCCAATGAGCGTGCGCTGGTCAATGTACGTGCCGACAAAGAGCGCGAGGCAAATCAAGGGTTCGACGGCGCATGGGTCGCCCACCCAGGTTTGGTGACAGCCGTGCAAGAGGTCTTCAATGCGGCCTTTAGCGGTGATAACCAGATTAGCCGCGTGCCACGGGTGTCGATTACGGCCGCCGATTTGTTGACTATCCCGACTGGTGAGATTACTGAGGCCGGCTTACGCAACAACATCAGCGTGGCGTTGCAGTATATCGAGGCTTGGTTTGGTGGGCGTGGCGCCGTAGCCATCAACTACTTGATGGAGGATGTGGCCACCGCCGAGATTTCACGCTCGCAGATTTGGCAGTGGCTCCACCATGGTGCCATTCTCAACGATGGCCGTCCGGTCGATGCCGCCCTCTATCGCCTGATTCGTGACGAAGAAGTTGCCGCCCTGCAGAGTCGCCTTGCTGGCCCTCGTCTCGACCAAGCGGTGGCCTTGCTTGACCAACTGGTGCTGACCCCAGAGTTCGTCGAGTTCTTGACGGTGCCCGGCTATCAGCAGATGGCCTAAATTAGATACAAAAAACGGGCGGTGCGCTGAGGTATATCAGCGCACCGCCCGTTTTTGTGGTTTATGAGGCGTTTTGGCCACGACGGAATGGCCAAGTGATGATGTGCATGACCCAGTCGACGGCACTGGCAATGATGTAGAACAGCCAGCGAATCGGCCAGAGCAAGGTGACGACCGGTTTGCGCAATGGTGAACGCGCAATCACGATGGTACCGATGAGGACACTCAACGAGATACCGAATTGTTGAATCTCGGTAAATTCGATATGTGCGTAGGTATGCAAGAGTAACTCACCGCCGATCACGAGCAAGAGTAAGAACGCACTCGCCTCAAATGCCGGCTCCCAGGCAATCAAGCGACTAAAGATGCCGGCCGCAAAGCGCATCAGCACGATACCGATGGCCACGCCCAACATGACAATCCAGAGTTTGTCAGAGAGGGCTACAGCGGCGATGACATTGTCGATGCTAAAGGCCAAATCGGCGAGTTCAAGAGCACCAACGGTGGCCCAGAACCCACTCGTCGACAGGCGCCCGACATTCCCCTCTTCAGCCAGCTGCTGCTGATGAAACTGCTGTCCGAAATGGTGGACGGCCAGATAAATCAAATAACCTGCACCAGCCACACGGAGCCAGGGGAACTGAATGATCCATCCTGCCAACACGAGCATTAATCCGCGACCGACATATGCACCGAGTAAGCCGACTTTGAGCGCTGCATCGCGTTGATTACCAAGCACACGTTGCCCCCAGCCTTCGAGGAACTGGAGTTGTTTGGGCCATGGAATCGGTTTGTCATTCGGTAGATGGGCCACCATGGCTCCAAGTACCGCCGCATTGTCGATTGAGAGAATTCCCTCAAGAAAAATCAGTTGTAGCACAATGGTAATGAGTGCAATATCGACGACGTCCATAGCCTTCCTTTCAAGTTACCGTATAATATTACTACTACATTGCGTGTCGTCAACCTGCACGCATGGTTTTTTTGTGTGTGCAAGATGGTATAAGACAGTAACCAGGTTGATTTGGAGTGGAAGGATACGACCATGGCAGTGGTAGCAGTGGTAGGTGCCCAGTGGGGCGACGAGGGCAAAGGGCATATTGTTGATATTTTGGCCGCCCGCGCACAAACCGTGATTCGCTATGGTGGCGGTAACAACGCCGGTCATACCGTGGTGAATCGCCATGGCACCTTCAAGTTGCACATGGTCCCCGCCGGCATTTTTGAGCCAGCCACGTTAAACATCGTCGGCAATGGCACGGTCATCGACCCCAAGCACTTTTTGGGCGAACTTGATGGCCTGACCGCCCGTGGTATTGTTGTTGATAACCTGCGTATTAGCGATCGTGCCCACGTCATTATGCCCTATCACGCCATGCAAGATCGCTTCGATGAAGCGCTCAAAGGTGACGCCAAAATCGGCACCACTGGGCGCGGTATCGGTCCTGCCTACGCTGACAAAATGGCCCGCATTGGTATTCGGGTGGCCGATTTGCGCGACCCTGCGTTGTTCCGCGAACGTCTTACTGCTGTGCTTACCATCAAAAATCGCCTGCTGACCACGTATTATCAAGCTGAGCCACTTGATTTTGAGACAATCTACCGCGAGTATGTTGCCTATGGCCAACGTCTTGCGCCATACATTGCCGACGTCTACCCCGATGTGCAACATGCACTTGAGTCAAACCAATCGATTCTGCTCGAAGGTGCGCAAGGTGTCCTACTTGACATCGACCATGGTACGTATCCGTTTGTGACGTCATCACAGCCCGGCATTGCCGGAGCCAGTCAAGGCGCCGGGATTGCGCCCAGCGAGATCGACCACGTCATGGGCGTCTTTAAAGCGTACGCCACCCGCGTTGGCTCAGGGCCATTCCCCAGCGAGGTCGACGGCGTTGCGGCTGATGCCTTGCGCCAAATGGGCAAGCCGTGGGCCGAGGTCGGTACCACCACGGGACGCTTGCGTCGCGTTGGCTGGTTCGATGCGGTAGCCGCCCGCTATGCCACGCGCCTCAATGGTATTGATCGCTTGGCAATTACCAAATTGGACGTGCTCGACGAAGTCGCCGAGATTTCGATTTGTGTCGGCTATCGTCACAACGGGCAACTCATCAACCATCCGCCCAGTCAGCCCGAGACGTACGCCGAGGTTGAGCCTGTGTACGAGGTGATGCCGGGGTGGTTGAGCCCCACACAAGGGGTTCGCACGTGGGCTGATTTGCCAGCCAACGCCCAAGCCTATGTCAATCGCCTTGCTGAGCTGTGTGGCGCGCAAGTCTCGATGGTGTCGGTTGGGCCAGGCCATGATCAGATTATTGAGGTCATGCCAGTCCTCTAATAAAGAAGGGCGGCCGGTGTGATTCACACCGGCCGCCACTATCACCAACGAAACTACTGTGCCATCTCAGCGATTTTGGCTTTGAGGACCGCTGCTGATGGTTCCACCAAAATCGAACCGTCAGGGAATACGATTGTGGGCACTGATTGGTTACCGTTATTCAGCTTGCGCACAATCTCAACCGCACTTGGCTCTTTCTCGATGTCGATCTCGGTGTAGGTGATGTTCTCGGCGGCAAATACGCGCTTGGCTACGCGGCAATCTGAACACCACGCAGTCGTGTACATCGTGATTCCGTTACTCATGTTGTGTGTTCTCCTTGTGTCATACGTACATGACTACATGAGTAGTATACGCAAATTAGTCATGTAATCAAACAATCGATAAATAAATCGATTACTCGTATAGAATTATTGCATACAAATTCCATCAAAGAGAGCAACCATGGTCGATTGGCAGACACAGCACATATGGCAGCAATTGTATCCGATTCGACAGCGCTTTGACGCCAAGGGGTGGCAATGGCGCATCGTTGGCGGGGCATTGCGCAATATTGTGTTGCAACGTCCATACAACGAAATCGACATTGAGGTGGTTGGTGTTGCCATTGACGATGTGGCCGCCACGCTCAGCGATATGCAGAGTCATGGCGTCGTCGGGACTGATAAGCCGATTGTGCGCCTGCACACCGATTGGGGCTGGCTCGACGTCAGCGTGACATCACACGCAGATGTTGTTGAATCAACCCAGTACCGTGATTTGACCATCAATGCGTTGGTGCTGACGCCAGACGGCGTGTTGCATGATCCACAGGGTGGCATGGCCGACATCGATCATCGTCTCTTGCGCCACATCAATGATGACCATTTCGGTGAGGACCCAGTACGCGTACTGCGTCTGATGCGCTTGGCCGCCCAGATGGATTTTGGTGTGCATCCGGCGACCGCCGCCGTGGCAGCGCAACTACTGCCACATGCATCACAGCTCACTCCTGATCGGGTTTGGAACGAATGGCGACGTTGGGCGTTAGCCGATTACCCACGTCAGGGACTGCGTGTGTTGCAACAGTGCGGCTGGTTGCCGGCATACCCCATGTTGGTGCCGTTGGTCTCTTGTCCCCAAGACCCGATTTACCACCCTGAAGGCGATGTGTGGACCCACACAGGGTTTGTCTGTCAGCACGCCGTGGTGACAGGGGCCGATCTGGGCGAGGAGCAACGCATCACCTTGTTACTAGCTGCATTGTGTCATGATCTCGGCAAGCCGTACACTACGAGCGTCAGTGAGGGGCGCATTATCAGTCCTGGACATGCCACCGAGGGTGTTCCATACACCGAGGCGTTCTTGGCGTTAATCAATGCGCCTGAGCGCTTTGTGGAGCCAGTCAAAGCGTTAGTACGTGAGCATATGGCCGTCTTTGGGGCACAAGTCTCGCCACGGATGGTACGCCGGTTAGCCGCTCGACTCCATCCCACCGACATTGATTTGTGGAGTCGTCTGACGCATGCCGATGGCGGTGGGAGTCCACCGTTGCCAGTGCGCCATCACGGTGCCGAGGTGATGGCACTTGCCCAACAACTCCAGGTTGTCGATGAAAAACCCGTCGCCTTGGTGCGTGGTGAACATGTATTGGCCCTCGGCGTCGCCCCTGGTAAGCGTGTGGGTGCACTATTACACGCCGCCTACGAAGCCCAACTTGATGGCGAGTTTAGCGATGTGGCCGATGGATTAGCCTGGCTTCAGCGCTATTACGATGCACAATTGCCGATGTGATTTGTCGTGTTCATCAATTCCTCATGTGGGAGTGCGGTACGCACAAGTGATTATGGTAAAGTTTTGATACAACGAGTTTATTGTTGGTGTATGTGTGCAAATCAACAGGAGGTGTGATGATGTCATCAACCCCAATGGCGTTACTCGGTGTTGCACCACGGTTTATGACGTGGCGTGGTCACCGTATTGCACTTCATGAGACCGGTGAAGGCCCCACGGTACTGTTAATTCATAGTATTAACGCGGCAGCGTCAGCGCACGAGATGCGCAATCCCTTTCGCATGTTGGCAGAGACGCATCGTGTCGTTGCGCTCGATTTGCTTGGTTTTGGTGATTCAGATCGACCAAAACAGCTCTACACCGCCGATTTGTACGTTGAGCTGATTCGTGACGTGGCACGCAGTCTAGCCACGCCAGTGACGGTCATCGTTGTGTCGTTGAGTTCGGCCTATGTGCTGACTGCTGCCGCCCAAGAACCGGCATTATTCAAGCAGATTACCGTGGTGTGTCCTACTGGACTCGAGGATTTGGTGGTGCCATCTGTGCCAGGTATAGGGTATCAGCTGTTGGCTGGGCCCCTCGGTGCCGGCATCTTTCGGGCGTTGGTGAGTCGACGGAGCATGGACTACTTTTTGGGGAGCATGACGTACGCCAATCCCGATGCATGTGATCGTATGATGCGTGACATGTACTACCGCACTGGTCATCAACCTGGTGCGCGTTGGGCACCAATTTGTTTTGTCTCGGGCTTGCTCAACTGTGATTTGCGCCCCGTGATTCGTCAGATTACGGTACCGATTCAGGTGGTATGGGGGCGCTATGCCAATACCACGCCAGTGATGCGTATGTCAGCATTTACGGCCGCATTACCACAGTCACAAGGCAGTGTGCTCGATGCCGGGATGGCCGTGCAAGACGAAGTGCCCGAGCAATTTGTCACCGCAGTCAAACAATTTTGGCGTAGCAATCAGAGCGACTGAAGGATAACAGATGATTCCAACAACGATGCGTGCACTCCAACTTGAATCCTTTGATGGTCCTGAAGGGTTGTTTGTGCGCGAGATGGCTACGCCGCAACCACGGGCCGGCCAAGTGCTCGTCAAAATGCATACTGCTGCAGTAAACCCATCAGACTTGATGTTTTTGCGTGGGCGTTATGGCGTGCGCCGTGAGCCACCCACTACTCCCGGATTTGAGGGGTGTGGCACAGTGGTGGCTGCTGGACCTGGCTTGGGCAAGATCTGGGTGGGGCGGCGTGTGGCGTTAGCCACCCAAGGGAACTTTGGCACGTGGGCCGAGTATACGATTGCCAGTGCGGTTCAGGTATTCCCGTTGCGCCATGCGATTAGCGATGAACAAGGCGCCATGATGTTAGTCAATCCACTCACCGCCTGGGCGCTCATCGATCGCGCTTTACGTGACAAGCATCGTGGGGTCTTGTTGAATGCTGCCAACAGTGCGCTTGGTCGCATGATGATTCGTACGGCGACAGCGCGTGGGTTGAAAAGTGTTGCCATTGTCCGGCAGCCAAGCCAGGTTGGTGCCCTCAAAGCACTCGGCGCAAGCGCCGTGGTAGTGAGTAGCGATGAACACTTTGCAGAGCAGCTTGCTGCCGCTTGTCGGGCACATCAGGCAGGCATCGGGTTTGACGCAGTGGCTGGCACGATGACTGGCGCTATGCTCAAGGCGCTCCCGGGTGGAGCGCGGGTGCTCGTGTACGGCGCGCTATCGCTCGAGCCCGTGCAGGTCGACGTCGGCACGCTCTTGTTCGGTAATCGTGTGGTTGAGGGGTTTTGGTTGACCGAGTGGATTCGCCACTATGGCATGACGCGTGTGGTCCGTGCCATGATTGACATCCAAGGGGCGCTGGCCCAGGCCATGACTACCGAGGTGTTGGCCACGTATACACTTGATCAGGCTGCTGCGGGCATTCGTACCTATCAGAACAACATGGGTGCGGGCAAGATTGTGTTGCGCATGGGGTAGGCGTGTTGTCACGGGCTGGGCGATAACATCGCCCAGCCCGTTTTTTGTTTACCATTTGTAGATCTGTGGTCGCCGATTCGCCAATGATGGCACGCTCTTGCGCAAGCGCTCAAGTTCTTTCATGTCAAGATTGGCCACAATTACGCCCTCACCATCCGGTGCAGTGGCCATCACGGTGCCCCACGGATTGATAATCATGCTCCGACCGTAGCAGTGGCGCCCCACTGGATGCTCGCCCCATTGTGCTGGTGCCAGCACGTAGGCCTGGTTCTCGATAGCCCGTGCGCGCAACAAGACCTCCCAGTGATCTTTGCCCGTAAAGGCGGTGAAAGCGGCCGGCACCGTGATGATTTTGGCACCAGCGAGAGCCAATAAGCGGTACAACTCGGGGAACCGGACGTCGTAACAAATGCTCAATCCCAGCGTGACTCCATTCATGTCAGTGGTCACAATCTGGTCGCCCGGCAAGTAGGTGTCTGACTCGCGGTAGCTACCCGGGGCAATATCGACATCAAACAGGTGAATTTTGCGGTAGACGGCCACTTGATTGCCGTTCGGGTCAAACACAATGTTGGTGTTGTAGTGCTTGCCCGGTGTGTTTGTCACCTCGAGGATTGACCCGCCGTGCAACCAAATACCATGACGCTTGGCGGCTGCCGCAAATGCGGTGGCTGTCAGGCCACTCAGCGTCTCGGCGTTGGCCGGATGGAACTCGCCGCGCCCGAGGTAGTTCACACACTCTGGCATCGCCACAAACTGCGCCCCTTGGGCGACGGCTTCGTCAACCAACTCCAGCGCCCGCGCCACATTGTGCTGGCGATCTTCTTGTGAATTGATTTGTACCAAACCAACGCGCATCTGCCCCTCCTTGTATTGCTCGGTGTATGCGTATTATACGTCGTCTGCCACAAAGCTCATGGCGCTCAGTCGTACGGCGACCTCGCACATCTCACCCACGACTGGTGGATCTGGTATCGCCACATCACACTCAATCGCTGACTGCCCGTCGTCGCTCTGCAACGTGATTCGCCACCATGGCGGCCGAAAGGTTGATGCTACTACTTGCCCCTCCAGCAAAATTTGTGGTTGATTACCCAACGGGATACCAGCCTCGGGGTGAATCAACAACCGCATTCCGGCGCGTGGTGGTGTCAATGGGATTACCCCAAATGCCGTCCTACATCCTGCTGTGTGCGGTTGCAACGCCAGTGGCGTGCGCATCCCCAGCAATGTGGCCACAAAGGCACTCTGTGGTGAATGATACAACTGTTGCGGCGTATCCTGACGGATAATCTGGCCCGCGCGCATTACCACAATCTGGGTTGCAAAGCGACAGGCCTCGAGAGCATCGTGCGTCACATAAATTGCGGCCACCCGCTCTTGTTCAAGCAATGGTGGCACCTCGTCCAGCAAAAAGTCGCGCCGAATGCGGTCGAGCGACGCAAACGGTTCGTCGAGGAGCAGTAGTTCCGGTTTGGGTGCCAAACTGCGCGCAAGCGCCACGCGCTGTCGCTCGCCCCCCGAGAGTTGCTCAGGCAGTCGCTCCGCCAAATGTATGATTCCCATTAACTCGAGGAGTTGTGTGACGCGCGTACGAATCGCGCTCTTTGGTTGGCCGTGTAATCCGTATGCGACATTGGCAGTTACCGTCATATGCGGAAAGAGCGCATGCTCTTGAAACATCAAACCAATCCCGCGTTGATGCGCTGCTAATTTGGTAATATCCCGATCCCGATACCAAATACTCCCTGTGTGCCCAGGTTCAAGCCCTGCGATGATGCGCAACAAGGTGCTTTTGCCACATCCTGATGGCCCAATAATTGCGATTCGCTGTGCCGTATCAACGCTGAGCGTGCAATCGTTGACCGCCAGCGTAGTATCATATGAGTGACTTATGTGTGTGGCTCGTAGCATCGACATGCGCATCATCTCTCGTAACAATCTCACGTGTTCAGTGTACCATTTGCGCTCGTAGTCGGTATTCCATAAGGAGTTGGCATGCAATCCTCCCCACCTCGAATCTGGCTCGTGCTCGCGTTGGTGAGTGCAGTGGTGCTCCGCGTGGTGTTGTGGGGTGAGTTGCCGCGTATCGGCCTCATCTCCGATGAGGGTGAGTACCTTGCGGCTGCCACTTGGCTGTCGTATGGGCGTGGTTTTGCCTGGTACCTCGACTATTACTGGACCCGTGCCCCGCTCTACCCACTCTTCGTCGCCGCCCACCTGTTTATCGGTGGCAACGAGTATTGGGTCTATATCAGCCAAATCATCCTCTCACTCAGTCATATCGTCTTGGTCTGGGTCATCACCAACCGCTTGGTCCCACTCCAACCCGCCGTGCCAATTGTGGCCAGCATGTTGATGGCCAGCAATCTGCCATTGGCCACGGCCAGTCAAACGCTGCTCTCCGAAACGCTCTTTCTGACCTTCTTTTTGGTGTTGCTGTGGCTCGCCCTCATCGTCGCCACCACGCGCTACCGTCGTGGCGTACTGATTCTGATGGGTGTGTGCATCGGTCTGGCGATGCTGACCCGCACTCTCGCGCTCGTCTTTTTGCCCCTGCTCGCCGTATGGGTCTGGGCGACTGCGCCGACGCACCGCTGGCGCGATACAGTGCTGTTGTGCATCACTGCGGTGCTGATGGTGCTCCCATGGAGTCTGTATGCAAGTCGTACCTTTGGTGGCACCATCATCGTCGATACCAGTGGCGCCTACAATCTGCTTTTGAGTGCCAATGCCTCGGTGTACGGCAATCAAGCTGGCGCGCAGACAGATCGCTTTGTCGATGCGCTGAGTCAATCTACCAAGTCTGCGCCAGCAACTACCTGTGCCCCCCATCCAGGCGTGTTGCCGACCCAAGGCGCTCGGCAGTCGGCCATGACCGCTGAGGCGCTGTGTCTCATCCAAACCAACCCATCAGCCTTTGTGGCCCGCATCCCCGCCGAGTTCGTCTCGTTCTGGCAAATCCGCTATTCGAGTGCCGAGCGCTTCACCAAAGGCTTCACCATCGGCAACGTCTCGCAGACCTATGCCGACATGCTGTTGTGGCTCGACGATGTCTGGTACTTGGCGTTGCTCATTCCGGCAGTCCTCGGTGTCTGGGTCAGTCGCCGTACCGTGCCTGCCGATCAGTGGTGGTTGCTCGTCATCTGGGTGGTTGTACCGGTACTTCTCGGCGCCGTGCTGTTTAGCATTACGCGCTTTCGCCTGATTTTGTTGCCGATGATTGCCATCTTGGCAGCTATCACGCTCGTCTTTTTATGGCAAAAACGCTGGCGTGCATGGCTCACGCCAGGTGCTGGTGTGGCTGGGGCCAGCGCACTCGTACTCTGGTCACTTGCGGCAACACCCTTTGCGCATGTAACCGCGGTCGTGCCGCCGTCGTTTTTCGGGCCGTCACCGTCCATCTGGTTTTGTTACGATTTGACCACCCGTGCCCAGGAATTACGCGCCAATCGGGATGCATTTGCCACGCTGTTGCAACAACCGGTTACCGGCGATACTGCGTTGCCGTTACCGTTACCACTCCCATATGATGCGGTCGGACAGGCACTCGTGTTGCAACGTGCCGGCGATGCCCAAGCCGCCCTTGATACATTGCCAGCCACGAGTGAGCAAATCGAGGTTGAGATTGTCCGGGCTGATATGTGGCGCTCGCTCGGCCAAATCGATGATGCCCGCGCCCTGTTCGGCTCGACACCCGTCGAACAACGCAATCCGGTCAGTTGGAGTTATACCTGGTTGAGTCCGGCGCCGACCCAGCGCATCGATGTCGGTGATGACCTTGATTTGGGCTATATCGACGGCTGTTACGCCAGTGAGTACGATTCCGCGCTCGACGCGCGATTGCGTTGGTGTGGTAGTGGCGCACGGCTACGCTTTCCGCAGGGCGCTGATGGCTTCGTCCAACAACTACTCATACAGGTGGATGGCCGTGCCTGGCCTACTGACGTGCTACCGCGTGGCCCAATTGAGGTCTGGTACGGCAACCAACTGCTCGGTACGTTCGCCGCCAATCGGCGTGAGGTGTGGGTTGAGCAATTTGACTTGCCTGTGCTCGCCAAAACGAGTACGATTGAAATAACTTTACGCGGCCCCGAGTTTGTCCCCGATGCCCTCGACTATCGTGGGCAACGCGGTCCCCTGCTCGGGCAGATGCGCCGCCTGATGGTGCGCATCGATTGGGCCGCCGTCGCCCCTTCGCCCCAATAATCTGATTCAGAGGAGAGTGTGGTCATGACGACACAAGAAGTCCCCAGTCGTAGCCAGGCCAAACAGGCCGATACCTGGGATTTGACGTTGATGTATGCCGACGATTCCGCCTGGGAGCGTGAGTTGACCCAGGTCGACGCCCTGATTGCCCGCGTGGCCGCCCACGAGGGTAAGGTCGGGCAGAGCGCCGATAGCGTCGTTGCAGCCATCAAGGCCCGCGAGGAGTTGATGAAGACCGCCCACCAGCTCTACATCTACGCCCACTGTCGCTACGACTCCGACTCGGGCGATGCCGCCGGTCAAGCGCTCAACGCCCGTGCCCAAGCCATGGTCGCCAAGGCCCAAGCCGCCGTGGCCTTCATCGAGCCCGAGATTCTGGCCATCGACGAGCCAACCTTCCGTGGCTGGCTCTCGAGTCATGCCGAGTTGAGCAAGTACGCCTACTACTTCGATGTGTTGTTGCGCAATCGTGCCCACACCCGCACTGCCGAGGTCGAGGGTATTCTGGCCCAAACCGGCGAGATGGCCAGTGCGCCCTACCAGATCTTCGGTGTGCTCAACAACACCGACATGGAGTTCGGCAGCATCAAGGATGAACAAGGCAACGACGTTGCGCTTTCACACGGCCGCTACGGTAAGTACCTCGAGAGCAACGACCGCCGCGTGCGTCGCGACACGTTCAAGACCTACTACCAGACTTACAAGGCCCATCGCAACACGCTGGCGATGATTCTCTCCAACGGCGTCCGCAGCAACGTCATCAATGCCCGTGTGCGCGGCTATAACTCAGCCGTCGAGGCCGCGCTGGCCCCCAACGACATCCCGGTTGCTGTCTATCACAATCTGGTGTCAACCGTTCAGGCCAATCTGCCCAAACTCCATCGCTACATGGAGTTGCGCAAGCGCCTGATGAAGCTCGACACTCTCCACATCTACGACCTCTACTCCCCCATCCATGCCGGCACCGAGTTGACCGTCGACTACCACGACGGCTACCGCATGGTGCAGGCCGCCTTGCAACCACTCGGCGACGAGTACCAGACCGCTTTGAGCAGCTGCTACGAGTCACGCTGGATCGATGTCTACGAGAACAAGGGCAAGCGCAGTGGCGCCTATAGCACCGGCTCCTATACCACCGCGCCGTATATTTTGCTCAACTACCAAAACCGCCTCGACGACGTCTTCACTTTGGCGCACGAGTTGGGTCACTCGATGCACTCATTCTTCACGCGCAAAACGCAGCCCTACCACTACGGCGACTACACCATCTTCGTCGCCGAGGTCGCCTCAACCCTCAACGAGGCCTTGCTTGTCTCACACTTGCTCCAAACCCGCGATGACGCCGCCTTGCGTCGCCACTTGGTGCTCCAGCAAATCGAGGACATTCGGCGCACCATGATTCGTCAGACCATGTTCGCTGAGTTCGAGCTCGACATGCACACCCGCTCGGAGCAGGACGAGCCATTGACCGCCGATGGCCTGACCGAGCGCTACTACGACATGGTCAAGCGCTACCACGGCCCAGCCGTGACCCTCGACGACGAGATTGGCCTCGAGTGGTCGCGCATCCCGCACTTCTACTACAACTTCTACGTTTATCAGTACGCCACCGGCATCTCGGCCGCCTTGGCATTGGCCGACAAGGTGCAGCAGGGCGACAGCGCCGCCGTCAAGAACTATCTCGGCTTCCTCAGCGGCGGCTCATCCAAGTCGTCCATCGACTTGTTGCGCGGCGCCGGCGTCGATATGGCCTCACCTGCCCCCGTGCAGGCCGCCATGGACCGCTTTGGCACCTTGCTTGATGAGCTTGAGCGTCTCGGCTAATCAATACCAAAGCCCCCTCTCGGCGATGAACCGAGAGGGGGCTTTACTGCGCCTAAAACACGCCGGCGAGGTATTCTTTGGTGCGTTCTTGTTGTGGATTGGCAAAGAGTTCCTGCGCTGGCCCGGCTTCGACGATTTCGCCCAGATACATGAATATGACGTAATCTGCCAGTCGTTTTGCTTGGCGCAACGTGTGCGTGACGATGACCGTGGTGTAGCGTTGTTTGAGCTCAAGCAGTTTCTGTTCGATATGCCGCGACGAAATCGGGTCGAGCGCGGATGTCGGCTCGTCCCCCAAAATAATCTCGGGCTCGACGGCCAATCCGCGCGCCAAACAGAGCCGTTGTTGCTGCCCGATCGACAACGCCGTGGCTGGTGCATCGAGCCGTTGCGCCACCTCGTGCCACAACCCGGCTACCTCGAGGTAATGTTGCACCTGCCCAGCAATCGCCTGTTTATCGAGATGCGGCTGGTGAATGCGAATCCCGTAGGCCACATTCTCGAAAATCGACATCGGCAGTGCGGTTGGTCGCTGTGCCAATAATCCTACGCGCTTGCGTACCGCCGTCACATCAACCCCAGGCGCATAAATATCGTGCCCGTCAACTGCCACCGTGCCACTCACACGCGTCGTGTCGTTGAGCTCCAAAAAGCGATTAAAACTCTTGAGCAACGTCGTTTTGCCACACCCCGACGGTCCCATAATGACCGTGATACCGTGCCGCGGAATGTCCACCGATATCGCGGATAAGGCCGCTTGCGTGCCATACCACACATGGAGTTGTTGCACCGAAATATGTGCATCCATGAAGCCTCCTAGTTCCTACTTAATCGTGTATCGTGACAGCACATGCGAAAGCCACCGCGCTCCGATGCTCACCATAAACACCAATATCGTCAAAATAAATGCCGA
>Ga0315901_10004055_pt1 | contig 18515 bp, 26 predicted proteins | sample LakEriMetagenome_10_FD_203761 | JGI IMG/M metagenome (GOLD analysis project Ga0315901, IMG submission 203761) | Freshwater fungal communities from buoy surface, Lake Erie, Ohio, United States - Buoy 2 MA116 | ecosystem: Environmental > Aquatic > Freshwater > Lake | place: USA: Lake Erie, Ohio...
CGTATGCGGCACTGCCATCCGCAGGTGCTGCTGTGCGGTCGTCAATCGCCCGAACACGGGGGATTGTGATATTAGCGGAGCCGTTGAACGCAACCTCGTTGATGTTGCGAGCAGTTTGGAGCGTCGTAGCCGTAGCAGCATTTCCCGTAGTGCTGCTCGATGTGGTTGCGTTGCCAGACAGAGAAGCGGTAATTGTTCCTGCGCTGAAGTTACCCGAACCGTCACGCGCAACGATGGCCCCGCCCGTGTTTGCGTTTGTAGCGTTGGAAGTGACTGTGAACGTCGAGTTGCCCGACTGATTAGCTGTGAAAGAGGCAGAACCCGACAAGCCCGTGCCCGAAACTGCCATTGAAAGCGTGCCGTTGTTGACGTTCGCCGCAGTCGTAGCCGTGCTGGCGTTGCCGTTCAAGCTGGCTGTAATTGTGCCTGCGGAGAAGTTGCCCGAGCCGTCACGCGCAACGATGGCCGACGCAGTGTTTGCGCTGGTGGCGGTTGTGGCCGAGTTGGGGATGCTGGCGGAAGCAGTGAATGCCCCTGTACCGTTACCAATCACATAACCAGTCAGGGTTGTCGCCCCAGTACCGCCGTTGCCCACTGGAAGGGTGCCCGAAACATGGGTTGCCAAGCCAACCTTGCCCCAAGCAGGATCACCACCTACACCGCCAGAGATCAATGCGTTGCCTGCCACAACATCCGCCAGACTCCCAATAGTCGTGGACGACGTAGCATAGAGCAAATCACCCTGCACAAAAGAAGTCAGGCCCGTACCGCCACGGGTAGCCGCAATGGTGCTTGCGTTCCAAGTACCCGCTGTCAGTGTGCCAACCCCGGTGATCCCGGTGTACGAACCGTTCAGGCGTGCGGAAGGAAGTGTGCCGCTGGTGATGTTGGAAGCGTCGGTAGTGTTTGTTGTGGCAGAAGCCGCAAGGCCGGAGACGGCTGCAGCGGCGATAGCGATGGCCGTAGGTGTAGCGCTTGTAACTTGCCCTTGCGCGTTGATTGCGAGGACGGGAACAGACGATGCAGAACCATACGTGCCAGCAGTGCCGACGTTGGTGATGCTGAACTGCGTGCCGCTCAGGGTCAGGCCCGTGCCTGCAGAGTAAATCTGTGCAGAAGAAATCTGGGCAAACGTGATGTTGGTTGTGCCAAACGTAATGGTGCCCGTGGTGTTGCACACGTAGGTTTCGCCCGCACCAGTTGCGCCTTGCTGCACAAAAACAGCGGAGCCTTCGCCCAGTGCGGTTGCGCTGGCAGCGGCATACGTGTTCGCATCGGTGGAACGGGTCAAAACCCAGTTGGTCGAGCCAGAGCCTGTGTTCGTGACAACGTAGATGCCGTTCTGAGTCTGTGTGGTTTGCTGGTAAACCAGCACACGATCATTGGTAGCCACGGTTACGCCGTCGATCACCAAAGCCGCCTGAGTGCCAGCGTTTGTCAGTGTTGCCCCAACCCCGGCAGTGCCGTTGTTGTATGTGGCGTTGAGGTTGATGGGGGACTCAACCCGCACAGGCTGATGAAAGTGAATGCCGCTTGACACGGCGGTGTCAACGTAGGTCTTGTTGACCAGATCGTTACCGCTTGAGGGGGTCGTGGTTACCGTGCCCGCAGTAATGTTGGCTGTGCTGATGTTGGCTGTAGTGACGCCAAGCGTGCCGATGTCCAACACGGAAACAGCTGAACCCGCTGCGTCCGTATACACTGAACGCTCTGCCGGATAGGTGCAGAAGACATCCTTGGTACCAGCGGCAAAGTTGACCTTGCTGCCTGAGTTGCTGGACTCCAGCACAGTGTCACGGGTCAGGGTAGGGCCAGTACTGGAGTATGTACCGATACCAACTTCCCAATCGCCCGTAGCCTGATCGACCGCCGCGTAGTACGTGGTGTTGGTGTTGCCAATGACCGCAAACGTCTGGAAACCAGAAGCAGCGCCCCCCAGCGTGAAGTCAGCCGTACCTGTCGTGGTAGTGCTCTCTTTTACCCGGTCTTTTACTATAAGGGCCATACGGTTCTCACGATTGTGTTTTTACAACCGACCAAGAGGTTGGCTGCGCGTTGTTGATGGTACTCCAGCCGGGGTTTTGCGCGTCGTTAATCTGCGCCCAACTCGCGTTTTGGGAATCATTGATTATCTCCCAGAGCAACCGCGCTGCAATCTGATCAACTCCAACGGCCCCGTCCGTTATCGTAGCAAAAAGCACCCCCAGCGCCAAGATAGTGTCCGCCGCTACTGCGGTTTCAGAAACAGGGGCGTTAAAGATAGACGCGGCCACAGCGGTGCTGTCCTGCGCTGCTGCCAACTCAAGTACAAAAACGGCCCAATCAACTTGGGCAGCAGCTGTTTCCGAAGCTGTTGCACCTTCACTCATGAAGATGTTGTACGTGATGGACGGAACGTAGGTGTCACTGCCTGCGGCTGTTTCGGAGATTGATCCATTGAACAAAGCCAAAGCCGAGACAACGTCCTGCGCAGAGGCGGTATCCGTCACACTGCCCACGAAAACTGCGGCTGCTGCCACTTGGTCAAAGGCGGAAAGCTGTTCGGACACCGAACCGGCAAAGTCCACCAGCACCGAGGTGGTGTCGGCTGCGGCTGCGCTGTCAGCCACTGAAACCGCAAAACCCGCACTTGTGGCAGTCGTGTCCGCGCCCTGTGCAGTGTCTTGGGTAAGTGCGTTAAAAATCGAAGCTGCAACAGCCGTTGCGTCACTACCTGCAGCGGTAGATAGTTGAACGGCTGAAAAATCTACAGTGGCGGCAAATTCGAGGTCAGCGGCGGTTGCTGCATCAGACAGTGACACATCAAAAACAGCCCCACCTTCAGCCATAGCCGAGAAAGGGGCTGCAGAGAACGCGCTACCTGCGAACACAGGCCGCGCCTATCAAGCTGCGTCGAGGCTGAACGTGTAAGTTACGTTCAACGTGTCGCCGGACACCACAACGCGGTCGCCGGGAGACTGGAAATCTGCTTCCGAGAACAGCAAGCCCGAAGTGCCCGAGCTTACGTTGCACAGGAAAGCGCCAGCGACCGTACCGCCACCGCCAGTGATGCTGAACTGTGCGGGAGAAGCGCTGTTACCGATCACGGATGGATCAGCAGTGGTGGCCGTACCGAAAGTCACCGCTTTGCGGTTACCAGAGTAGTTGGTGAACTCAGTCCAGCCTGCGTGGATTGCCAGTGTGTCGGCGGCAGCGTAAGTAGTGCTGGAGCCGGGGCCTGTGATCAAACCCAAAAACCAAGAAGCAGTGTAGGTCGAACCGGCAAAGTACTTGGTGTTCATGTCCTGCAAACCTACGTTGACCACGAGGTTGTGCATCTGGTCTTCCCACTTGAGGTTGCCGTCTTTGTCAAAGCACTGGACGTGGAACACGCCGCCGCCTTTGGCAGACTCGCCAAAACCTGTCTTGGCCACCAAACCAGCGTTTGTGCTGTCGGCGGAATGTGCTTTTTCGTTGAACATGCGTGCTCCTTATGCGAAACGGATGAGCGCAGCGTCAGCCGTATTGGCCGGTGTCTGCACAGTGAAAGTTGTGGTGGTCGTTTTATCGGCCCCAAAGTCCAACACCGCCACGGCGAGGTTGCCAAGGCTCGTATTGTAAATAAGCGCACCGCGTGCGGTGAAGTTGGCCGGGTTCCAGACTACGTTGTCGAAGTCCAGATACGCGGTTGTGCCAGAAGTCAGCACCGTCACACCGGTAACCACATTACCCCCGGCTGTGTATCCTGTGCCCACAACTTCATCGGTCGTGGTGTAAACCAGCGTGCCAGCGCCAAGGTCAGCATTCGCGGTATACAGAGCCATCTTGAGCGTTCCCGTAGCCAAAGCCTGCAGTGCAACCAGCTTGGACTGCGTGGTGAGAGTTTGGTCAAACGCCATATCAAGTCACCGCCTGTCGGTACTGCCCAGAGCGGTAAGCGTCCTGACGCTCCATACCATCGCCCAGACGTTTGGCCATGCCCAGCGCTTCTTTGTATTTACCGTCGTACAGAGCAACCATGTCCTGCTCACCCTTCATGAAGGTAACGGCCTCCACCAGAGAGCCGTACAGCAGTACCGAGTCAAAGTTGTCGCCCAGCCAAGTGCGGCCATCAGCTGCCACCGTGATCGACTCAGGGTAGTAGTAATAATGCAACTCGACGTTGTACACCGCATCGGGTGTGGGGCCAAGGATAAATGTCAGCTCGTCCGTGATGACGGGGCTTGGGTCATTGGATGTGGTGGGGCCAAACAGCGCGTAGTACTTGGGGATGGCAGTCGAGGTCGGATTGGGGTACGCTTGCCGGATGAAGTTCACATCCTTGTTGAGCAAGAACTCGTAGTTGCCAAGCGCATCAACCACCGCCAGCGAATACACAGCCAAGAAGTCGTTGGGGCACGACAAGTACTTGTTGTTGGTCGAGGTCACGCCCATCACGTTTTTACGGATTGACGGAAACTGCACCGTGTTGAAGATGCGCTGCTCGGCCTGCTGCACGAACACCGGGATGTTCGCAACAAAGTCCTGCTCAAAGTTCTGCGTGTAATCGCAGATCGCAGCTTGCAACTCGGTGTAGTTCATCCGTTACCTCAAGCCATTGGGCCACGGGCCATGACGCCCTTGGTGGCCGCGCCAGTGCCGCGAATCTTGATACCCGAAGTTTTGACGTCATCACGGGCGGGATTACCCGCGCTCACGCGAGCAGCCAATGTACGTGGGGACATTTGTTCTGCGGACATATTGTTTGGGTCTTGCATGGCTTTTGCGCCCGTGCCGGACTTGCCACCCATTGTGTGGGGTTTGGCGTAGACGCTGGCGGGACCAACTTCTTTACCCATCATTTTTTGACTGAATTTAGCCATGATTAGCCTCGCTTTTGGTTTGCCACTTTGGCCAAACCACGGCCCATGGCTTTCATGTCGGCATTAGTTTTGCCACCTTTACCCTTGATGCCTTTACCTTTTAGCGCGGCTACCGTAGGGCCACTATCGCCAAGGTTTCTACCCTCGGTCTTACCCTTTTTAGCAATGCCGTCTGCAGATCGTGTGAATGCCATAATGGACTCCTTTAATTCGTCACTACCGTGACTGTACCAAGATTCGTCTGACAAACCAAGTTATTTGGCGTCAGCGGTGTGTCAAAAAAGCTGGCTCCGCCAACTGGATTCCAGCCCCACTGAATGTCCCGGCTACCGCCTGTTGGAAAGCCCGCTACGTTCGGACCTGCCGTCACATATGTGGTGTCTCTACGTGGGTTGCGCACCGCCTGCGGATCATCCACCGGATACATACCCAACTGGAGCTGCGGTTGATCTGGGTCCCAGCATTCTTGGCAAACCAAGAGGTTGTACGTCTTGGTTTTGATGATCTCGGAGCGTAGCTTTTTGAGCTTGAAGCGGAAACCACAACGATCGCACTGGGCGATCGAGTTCTTGGCGCTGGCAAACCGATTACCCATTTACGTACCGCCCCCGATGTACTGCTGTCGAGGAACAAAGCGTACAGCGGCTTTTTCTCTGTCTTCGTCTGCGGCTAATTGCCACGCTTCGTCGTACTGCTGCTTCAGGACACCCAGACGCTCAGCGCCGCCGGGCACCTTCAGGGCCAAGTAGTACGCCAAGCCCGCCACCATACAGGGCAAGAAACGGAACGGCATGTCCATTGTGTTGACGCCGTTGCCCGCATCTTGGATGCGCTTCAAGCGCCAGTACACGAACACGTACGGCTGCGAGTTGTCTGGCACAGGCCAGACCGTGAATCTTGGGGTATTCAAGCGCTCAATCCAGACCTGAATCGGACGGGCCTGCTGCAGCTTGTTGGGGATTGTGGCGTAGGTAGAAACACTAATACGCGTGATGGTCAGGTCGGCCTGTGTTGAAGCACTGCCCGCACCGGTGCGGATCACATGCTCCAGCAAGTCCACAGTGTCGGCAGGGAGGTTATATGTCGCTTGGCCCGGTATCAGGTTAATGGAGCCCTGCTCGAACGTCCACATGTTGATGCCACGGTTGGCCCAGTCAGCAAACATCAAGTTCAACGACCTGCGGGCTGTCTTCAAGTCATAGCCCGTGCGCATCTCCGAGCCCACGCGCTCGAACGCTTCCTCAACGATTTCCGTCAGGTCGAGGTTGAACGATGTGGTGCCGGATGTTGTCATCTGAAGCTCGCTGTCTTTTTGGCGATGGTCTTGGGCTGGGCCACAAACTGTTTGCCCGCCGCCTTACCAGCACGTTTGGCTCTCGTGGTGGCCGCATACTCTGCGGGACTGAGCGATTTTATCGCCTTCTCCGGCAAATAGCGCTCTCCAGTTTTGGAGGACGGCTTCCCACTCTTGGTGCGCCACTTCTGGTCGCCCCAGTCTTTGAGGGATTGCTGGGGCGCTTTCATGTCAGTCCCTGTACCCGCCGCCAGCGGCTTTGTATTTCTTGGCCACAAGCTGGGCCTTACGGGCTGACCACTGGCCTGCTCCGGTGCCCTGCGTTGCAGCAGCCTTAACTTGGCTCACGATCCGCTTGCGCAGACTTGGTTTGGTGTAGTTGCCAGCCGCATTGACTTTACCGCCTTCAGCGTACTGCGTGAAGTCGGTGTCATCCCGGCGAGCTTTACGCACGCCTTTGGGCATTTTGGAGGGGGCGATGTCCCCCATGCCGCGACTCGCTCTCATTTCAGCAAGCCTTGCCGCCGTAGGCCATCTTGACCATGGTGCCCTTGGTATGCCCCTTGGACACGCAGCCGTCAGCGCGAGTCACGCCGCCCTTGGCGTAACCTTTTTGCCCACGAACTGAGTCGCGGGGGTCTTTAGAAGGCTCGACGGAGGAACGCTTGTTGTACTCGCGCTCAGCCCCCTCTTGCATCTTCTTGTCCGCAATCATCTGACGGGCTTCTTTTTCTGCTGGGCTCATATTGCTCTCCTTAGCAAGTTTTGCCACCACGGGCCATTTTGGGCATCGCGGCTTTGGTCTTGCCTTTGGTGGCAATACCGTCGGCGGAGCGAGTAAACCCACCAGCCTTCATCCCGGAATGGGCTTTGGAAGCTGGCGCTGCGGCATGAGCCTTCAAAGAAGTGGCGATGCCACCTTTGGCCATTTTGGCTTCAGCCATTTCATGCTTAATCATGGATTTGGGAGCGCCCTTTTTCTTCATGAACGCGACCTCTTTGGCCATCATTGCTTTAGATTCTTTCATTTCACCACCTCGTGCAAATAGTTCCGACTTGCCCTGATCAGTATCAGGACGACCAATTTTTTGAAGGTCGGCACGAGATTTTGGCCCCTTACCAAACTTCACCCCTTTGTCCGCTTTCACGAACTCCTTGCCCACCGAGGCGGGTACTCCTGCCTTCTTGGCAAACGCGGGGTTGTTGGCCACCGCCGCCATGAAGTTGTGCTGTTTCTTACTAACTGATGGCACTTCGCTGCTCCTTCATGAAGTCATCAATCTTGCCTTCAAGTCGATCCAAACGAGTGATCACTCGGTTGATGTCGTTGTGCATATCCTGCTTGGTCACAAACTTGTCGGAGTGCTCTTCCCGAGTTTTGCTCAGGAGAATACTCAGGCGTTTGACCTCGTCATGGGAGATTTTTACCCAAAACAAAAGCAGCGCCGAAGCGAACGACAGAACGGTATTCCAGACTGGCAAGTCCATATCAGCACTTCCACCTTGCGAGAGCAGCTGCCTTGCGGGTAGGCTTGCCCTTCTCGTCTTTCATCGGACCGGGCATACCTGACATGCGTGCGCAGAACGAGTCCTTGCGCTTGCCACCCTGCGGCTGCGGGGCTTTCAGGTTGCTACCGGTTGCAGCGTTGTACTTGGCGCGGCCTTTGGCCGTCAACCCGGCTCCTTTGGAGATAGGCAGCTTTTCGCCACGACCAACAGCAAGTGAAGGTGTTTTCTTAGCCATTGACGACTTTCAGTTTTGGCGTGCAGTGCTCTTCGAGAAGCGGCTTGAGCACGTCCTCTTCAAAGTTACGGGTAAACTTTTCTTGGCCAACGTGGGGCAAGCTGATCGAGGGGTCGAGGAAAACAGTAAAACCATCTTCAGTTGCGCGATCGCAAAACAGATAGTCTTCCCCGTAGTACTCACCATCCACAATTTTCAGGTCAAAAATCGCACTGTCGGTGCGGTTATCGACGTTGTTGTTATACGCCCACTCGGGGTGGTTTGCGATCATCGTCTCAAGGACGTGGCGCTGAATCATCATGAACCCTGTGCCAATACGCTTCACACGAAGCAAGCCGTTGGCGTCAAACTCCAAGCCACCGTTCTCGTCGAGGTAGTAGTCAAGGAAGAATTTACGGTCCATGCCACGACGGGGGTAAATACCAGCCGTGATGTCTTTGTCCAAGCTCAGCGCCAGCAGGCGGAGCACTGCGTCGGCGGTAACCACCACGTCGGCATCAACGAACAGAAGCGTATCTGCGTCGGATTTGAGGAAGTCCGCAACCAAGCAGTTGCGAGCCTTCGTAATAAGGGAGCACCCCGAGAGGTGCGTGAGATAGAGCTTAACCCCCAACGACTGGACCTGAACGGCCAGATTGGACAAGGCAAAAGCTGAATCAATGTTCAGTTTGCCATCGTAAGCCGGAATCGCAATCATAAGTTTGCGACCAGCTAGGTTAATGCTCTTCTCGGTATCAGGCATAGAACACCGTTACTTTGGCGTTAGACAAAGTGGCGTAGATATTGGTCTCGAACAACACGCCTTCGGCTGGAATCAAGATGTTGAATGTCTCACCGTTTGCCACAGTGTTCAATGTCATGACTACCGTACCGCCGGAGCCGCCATCTCTGAAAACAACGCTACCTGCGGACGTGCCGGGTTCGATCACGACGCTGCGCAAGCGTGCGCGATTAGCATATGCTGTTCCAGATGCCGCCAACGATACGGCTTTAACGTCGGTTTGCATACTCATAATTAATCTCCTGTAAAGCAGGGGCCGAAGCCCCTGAGATCAATTAGGAAGCAGCAATCGCTGTACCTGCGGGAGAAATCCAGTTAGAACCGTTCCAGACGGCCAAGCAAGGTGCGCCAGCCAAACCGTTAGAGACGTAGATAACTTGGCCTGTGGTCTTGGCGGAAGCTGCAATTGCGTTAGCCGAAGTCACAGTGTAGGTAGGAGCGATGAAGCCGTTTGTCGATGCGACTGGGCCGGAGAAGGTAGTGCGTGCCATGATGATTCCTCATGCGGTTGAGGCGTATCTGTCTGCATGACGTCGGCCCGGAGCCGTCAGATACACCGGAAAGTCCGGGGTTGGTGCAATATACACCAAAAGAAAAAGGGGCACAAGGCCCCTTTTTCTATCAGACACCGAGGTATCAGGACGAACCCGAAGAACCCCAGATACCCAGAGCATCCGACCAGCCGAAGCTGTAACGCTCACGGGCTTTGTAGCGGACGTTGCCGGTGTCGAAATCACCGTCCATGCTGTTTTGCAGCGGAGTACGGATGAAGTGCTTCAGGCCGTTTGGAACGTCTGTGGTCAGGAACCAAGCGTTGTTATCGGTCAAGAAGTTGTTAACGGTATAACCTTCAGGGATGGAACCGTTGTTGTTGATCGCGTTGATGTCGTTGTCAGCAGTACCAACACGCAGGCTGGTTTCCAACAGACGAGTCGCAACGAACTGCAGAGCCGGAGGAACAATCATCTTCTTGGGCTTAGCAGCGATCAACAGACCACGTTCATCAGTCCACTGAGCGATCTGAATAACGGCGGCTTCCAAAGAAGTCTCGTTCAGGTCAGCTTGAGTAGATGAAGTGTTGCTGTTGGTACCACCAGAGATCAGAGGATGGTTGACCAAAGTGCCGCCGCTGTTGTAACCAAACAGAGACACGCCGTCGCCACCGGGATAAGCGCCATTGAAGCCGTTGTTCAGAACAGCGGCAGCCTTGACTTGCTTGGTGTAAGCCATGGCACGGGCCAAAGACTTGGTGTAACGAGCGGACAGGCTGTCGTACAGGTTATCTTCCACAGCTTCTTCAGTGATGGAGAAGCCCAACGCGATGGTTTCGTGGTTGTAACGAGTAGACCATGCTTCCTGAGCGTTGTCATAAGCGATGGCTGCGCCTTCGTTCTTGACAGGAGCTGCGGAGAAGCCGGACAGCTTGGTTTCTTCTTCAAAGCTACGCTCCGAGGTTTCGGTTTCGTAGATTTCTTTGTGCTGCTCGCCGTAACGTGCATACTCCAGACCGAACAAAGCGTTCAGGCCGGGGAGCAATTCTTTGAGCAGTTGTGCGCGTGAAATAGCCATGGTACTTTACTCCTTAAACACCGGTGGTGTTGTTGTATTGGTGAGTGTTAATCTTCACCAACAACTCGGTGAAGCCACCAGTGCTGAGGGCGGTCTCAGGGACCACGTCGATAACACGCAATGGGATAGTGGCAGTCACGCCAGCGCCAGTCAGAGTGACGGCGAAAGCAGAGTTGCCAGTGGCAGTATTGCCGGGGTTCAACACCAAAGCGACGTTAGAACCGACATCAGCGCGGCTCGCAGTGCCCATAGTTGTACCAGAGGTAACAACGGCCACTTTGAACAGAGCTTGTTGGTCATCCACAACGTAAGCCAACGCTGGATTAGCGGTGGTAGACGCCAGAGCGGGGATGTATTGACCTTGCACTGTTTGACCAGACGAGTTCACGTACTGACCGCCAACGCAAACGCCAACGATGTTGCCGCTGTTAGTGGTGGTTGATTTAACCAAGAAACCGTCGCTGTTGATCAGCACTGTATCGCCATTGAAGATGGCGGTGCCGAAACCTGCAGCAACAGGAATCTGACGAATTGCACCGGCGTAGGGTTTACCATCAAGCGAATTGATGGGCTCCAAGCCATAAGGTGCCGAAACGGTAGGGTATGCCATTTAGGACTCCAAAAATTAAGAACCAGAACCGAAAGTGACCTTCGACTTCTTGTCCGAGAACAAGGGCATTCGAGGATCGCTATCACGGAGAAAATTGTTGTCCACAGATTCCATTTGGGCCTTGTTTTGATTGGCGTAGAACGCCGCTCTCTGCTCCAAGAACTCAGCCGGAATACGGCAGAGCAACAAACCACCCACTTCAACGCTGCCTTTAAAGCGGCCTTCAGTGGTAGCGTGCAGCATGAGCTCGGGATAATCCTCTGCTTTGCAGGGCTCATATCCTTCGCGTAACTTAGACGAGATGTTGCTTGGGTCGGCAGTGCCCAAAGTGCTTGTACGAACCCAACGATGGACCCATCCCGGACGGTTGTCTGGGCTAGGCAACGTTTCTGGCGGACGCCACGCTTTAGCACGTTGGAACGTGACTTCGCGGGAATCCAGCTCACGAGCCATACGATTTTGCGATTTGGTTTGTACTTCCGACATTTCATTCACCTCTGTTAAGCATAGCAACCTGTTTGGCGTAAAGTTCCAAAGGGACCCCAAGGCGGCGAGCGATCGCTGCTTCGGATGCCTTCAGTCGCATACGACTAGGCGGGGTGCTGCGTGAAGCCGGAGCTACAACGGCAGCAGGTTTTGTTGCACGGCGTGGAGGTTCTTCCTCGTAAGCCGGTTCTGACCTCTTTCGTGGAGGCGGGTCAACTTCTTCCTCATCGCTCCGCTCACTTTCAAAGTGCTCGGGAAAACGCTTGCGCATAACGCGGTCGATAGTCTTGAAATACTCATCACTACCAACGTATTCGGAACCATACTCGCGCTGTAACTTCTTGTCAAGTCCCATCGCAGTCATAGTCATTTCTTCGTCTACGCCCCACCAATCGCTGTTTTCGTTCATCCAGCGCTTGGTACGACGATCCAGAGGAGGGGGCGTTTCCTGCTTAGCAGGCTGAAACTCACGCTCTTCGACTTCGATCGGCTTCATAGTAACGGCACGATCGAGCTTCAAAGTAGCTTGTGCAACTTCCGCCTGTGCCTCAACCAACGCGTCGGAATCTCCCGAATCGTAGGCTTCTTTAAACCGTTTCTTGGCTGCAAGCAGCTCAGTTTCGGCGGCAGATTTGGAGGTCTCAATATAGGCTTTGCTGCCTGTAGACAACTGCTGCTGAAGTCTTTTGTTCTCCTCGAAGACCTGACGGGCAAATGCTTCAGCGGCCTCGCGCTCGCGCAGGGCTTCTTCTTTGGCACGTCGCTCGTCGTGGTAACCACGAGTGAACTTCTTAATACGGGCCTGAACCTTCTCGTCGTACGAGGCAAGTTCTTCTTCGGTGGGGTCTTCCACCGGCTCTTTCATGGGCTTGCGACCACGATCGGCTGCAGGGGTATCGTCTTCGATTTCGACTTCAAAATTGTCGTCCTCAGCGGCTTTCGCAGCTTTGGCGTCCTTCTCGTCGGGGAATTCAAAGTCTTCGCCTTTGAAGTTTGGCAATGGCATGTTTATGCTCCTTTATGCAGCGCGGCTAATTCCACGCGGGTCTTCGACAACGGCCTCAACCGAATCATCATTGATGATGCGGAACTCGCGACCGTGGATTTTCAGGCGGGTGCCTGAATTGGGGCGGACGATGACGAAGTCACCTTCCCTGCAGCTCGGCCCACTAGGGAACCGGGTTTTGTCTGCGTAAGCATCAGGGCCAAGCTTGACCACGAACAGTACGGGAGTCAGGACCTCCTCGTAGTGCATGGACTGGCCAGATTTAATGATGCCCACTTCGCTGTCGGCGTACTCTTCCATTGCTTCTGGTACGACGCACAGAAGGTGAAAGGTCTTCGGATCAGGCAGCTGCTTGGCTTTGTCCTCGGTGTTCTTATTCAAAATACCCGACAGGTCAATCGCCGAAGCGTCAAATTCAGTCATCAGACTTCTCCATTTTTTGCACAAGGTCGTTAATGATGTCCTCTGCTTGCCTTAGACCTTGGATAAGCCCGCAGAGGTGTTTGTATTCAGCATGATCCTTAGCGCTACCACGGCTGACCGCGTCTGCGTAAGTACCACGCTGCTCTACAAGTTGTTTGACCGCATAGGCCAGAATTTGATAGTCTCTCACTTGCTCTCCTTCTTAGGAGGTTTGTTGCTCTGGGCCTCACGCTGACGTGCTTGCTGCATCATCTGGGCTCTGTGCTTGGCAGCATCAATCCCCATGCGGACGCCCTCGGCTTCCATCTGCTTGTTGAGTTTGTCGCGTGCAGCGGCAGCGGTGGCACCCACCTGCATAGCCGCGATTTCTTTCTGGGCAGCGATGCGCTCCTTCTCGATCTCCAGCTGGTCGGCCTTGGCCACAGCGTCAACTTGGAGTTTCTTCTCCTTGAGCTCCAAGTCTTTCTGTTTGAGCTGCAACTCCTGCTGCTGCATCTGCACAACGGGGTCTTGAGCTTGTTGAGCCGCTTGCTGTTGAGCCGCTTGCTGCTGGTCACGCTGGAGAATCTGCTGCGATGCTTGCGCTGCCATCATGGCAATCTGGTCGGCCAGCTCTGGAGGAACCTGCTTGTTCTGCTCCTCAGTAGGCAGAGGCATACCCATCGCCATCTCGATCTGCTTGCGCATCTCCAGTGCAATGTGCTCGTTGATGTGCGCCATAGCCGCAGCCATGATCGCCTGAGCAGCTGGGTTCATCTGCAACAGCTGCTGAACTCGGGGGTTCTGGATGGCAGACATGTGCACTTGGATGTGCGCTTGATGGTTCTGCTCAATGAACGCTTTGACCGGCTTGCCGTTGAGCACTGCTTGGTTCTCCGACACTGGGTCGGTAGGAACTGCATCTTCTTCCATAGGCACAAGCTTGGAAGCATTCTTGATCCCTAGCACTTCAATCATCTGGCGATGCAGCAGGGGCAAGTTGTACAAGTTCGGTGCGCTCTGGGCCAGCTGCAACACTGCCTGATACTGCACGATCTTCTGCGCCATCGTGGCCGCGTTGGGGTCGGACACAGGGATCACGTCCACCAAGTCGTAGTCGGCTTTCTTCACCGAACGATCGCCATCTACTGGCTCGTAGTCGTAGTCATCGGGGGTGTAGTCGGCAATGATGACTTTCAGGAGTTTGAACTCCATCTTCATCGCGTAGTGCAGGCGGGCCTGAACTGCAGTCATCACCTTGAGGGTGCGCTCAAGGATGGCCAGAGTTGTACCCACTGGGGCTTGCGACGACATGTCGCTCACCTTCATGTCACCGCTGGACGCGAACGCACGGCCTTCTTGAACTATACGATCGAAGAGGGTGTACAGAACCTGACTCGGCTCTTTGTAGGGCAGTGGCAGGATGTTGTCACGGATGTTGCCGGAAGGCACATCCACGTCTCGGAATTCACCGGGCGCGATCGGGGTGTCGTCACCTTTGATTCGGAGGCCACGGGACTTGAGACCGCCGGGGAGGTTAGACAAAGTGCCAGCATCAACAAGCTGACGGATGAGCATCGTTGCGCTCTTGGCATAGCCACCGATGAGGTGGATGAGACCATACCCGTAAAAGCCAAAGCCCGGGATATATTGGTAGTGCACGAAGTGCTGGCGCTTGGTGTGGAGCTCGTCGCCTTCATACCAATTTCTCCGAATAGCTAAGACCTTGGTCGTACCCTTCTCAACCGTCACCACGTATGGCAACGCGATACCGGTCTTCTCACCGGATTTGTTCTTGTGCTCGAAGCCCTTGAGGTCCAAGTCAACGTGCATCTCCAAGAGGCGGAACCGCTCGTCGTGCGTAGCGGTCATGCCCATCTCTTCGGCTTTCTGCTTCTCGATGTCGTCCAACTCGTTTGTTGGCTCGCCCAAGTCCACGTCGATATAGAACCCAGCATCCTGTAGCTTCAGAATATCGTTCGGCGTTTTACGCATGACGTGCGTGACGCGCTCGGCAGACTCAAGGTTCGACGCGCCGTATGGCACTACGATGTCTTCAGCAGGGATAAACATCGCGGCTTGGCGACCTTTGCTCGGGTCGTAGTAGACCTTCTTGAACGCGCTGCCCGCCAGTGGCAAGTTCCACAACAGCTTCTCGTGCTCGGGGCGGTACTCAGTCATCACCTCAGTGAGCTGGTAGTTCATATCCTCGCGCACGCGAGTAGCCGCCTCTTGCACCAGTGGGGTGTCTTTGCCAATGATGGTGGTCTTGACGGGCCCCTGTGCTGGGAACGTCTCAGTCATTGCCTCAGACTGAAAGCGCACAACGGACTCGGTCAGCATGGGGTGGAACACACCACAAGCGCCAGCCCATGGCTCGGTGCGGTCTTCGTACTTCAGGCCCAGCAGCTTCAGACCGTCCACATACGTCTGCATCCACTCTTTGCGGTCGCCGATGTCTTTGGTGAAATCGCCCACCAACTCAGAGCCCAGTGAATCCAAGTCACGCATGTCCATGAACTCAGCCAAGTTGGCGTTGAAGTCCTCGGCTGTATCTTTGGTAGGGACGAGATCAATCTCAAGGTCACCCATACCAATGCTCACACTTTCGGGGTCCTCGATCTCAATCTCGATCTCGGGGTCTTGCTCCATGCCTAAACCTACTGGAGCTGCGTACAAACCTTTTTCCATTGCCATGATGTGTCCTTACACTGTGTAGAACCGCTCTCTGCGAGGGCTCTTGAACCATTGAACTTCCTCGGGCTCGTCAACCGGCAAGCGCAAGAACCCACCTTGGCGGAACCTCATAAGGGCCAAAGTCGTTGCGTCAACCAAGTCATCGTGCTCGCCAGAGGGGAACGCGGCGATCTCATCAACGAGCTCTTCCGCCCAGCGCGTACGTGGAACCCACACTTTCCCGCTAGCAATTATGTCTGAGACTGAGTTCAAACGGGCAATTTTGTCCTGCCCCTTGCTTGGCGTGTACTCTTGCACGGGTATGCCCATGGCCCGAAGCTCATAGATCAGCGGGGCCCCGGTCGCCTTCTTCTCGATCAACAGGCCATCGGGCTCGTACTCCCGGTACTCCTGAAGCACGTCTTTTTTCAGCTCCACCCACTCAACCCGCTTCTTATATGTATTGAGCAAGATGATGTTCTTCGACTGGTCCTTGTGGTGCGTGAACACCCCCCACGTCGTGCCCGCTGAATAGTCGGCCCGCTGATGTTTCTCAAACGCCGTGTCCCATGTCTGCAGGATGTACTCACACTCTGGCGGGCGATCCTCCTCCCACCACTGCCACCAGTCACGCTTGACGATCGCGGACTCGTTGCCCACGGGGTTCTGCTGGTACTGAGCCTGCCACTTACTATTAGGCAGTTCTTCCTTCAGCGCCTCCAGCTCTTCGATGGACCAAAACTGTGGCCACAGCGGATTGCCCGATGGCAGGATGGCTGGGAACTCAATGACCTCCCACTCTTCACCCGATCGCTGAGCCGCAGACTTGAGCACCTGACCGGTCAAATCTCTCTGGGCCCAGCGCGTCATCACCATAATGATCGCCCCGCCCGGCTGCAGACGCTGACGTGGACCTGACGTATACCACTCGTACACCTTGTCATACACGTCGGGGTTGGTCGCCGCCATAGCAGCTTCTTGTTCTGAGTGCGGATCGTCAATGATGAGCACGTCGGCACCTTTACCGGTCACCGTACCGCCCACACCGATCGCAAAATAGTCACCGCCCTTGGATGTGTTCCACCGCCCCGCAGCTTTAGAGTCGGTTGAGAGCGACAGCTCAGGGAAAATCTCGTGGTACGTTTCGGTGTCCACCAAGTTACGCACCTTACGGCCAAAGCCCACCGCCAGCTCGCCTGTGTTCGAGCACTGGATGATCTTCTTGTTGGGAAACCTGCCCAGAAACCAAGCGGGTAGCAGGTATGACGCAAACTCCGACTTCGTGTGCCGGGGCGGCATGTTGATGATGAGCCTTTTACAAGTCCCCTTGGCCACCCGCTCAAACGCATCGGCCATCCGCTTGTGATGTGCGCCCGATATGAACGTCGGCCAGACTTTCTCCACAAACTTGATGAATCTAGTCTGTGCAAGCTCGCGCTCCTTGAGCTTCTCCAGCTTGGTCAGCTGCGCTTCGAGCACGCGCATGTCGCTCTCGGACAGTTTTCCAGCCGCAATCAGCTGTTCGATGTCTTTGAGGGAAATTTCAGTCATTGGGGGTTACTTTCTTCAGAAAAATCCATGTTTTCTGGGTGCGGCACGTCGTCATGGCAAAAAATACCATACTCGTCGCACTCAATCCCCCTACCGCAGACCACGCAGTAGTAGATTCTTTTTGGGTTTTTAACCTCTTCACTCATTGCTCACCTTTGGCTCGCCATCTGGGTCTTCTGGATCGACGTCTCGGTCTTCCTCAACCACCTTTTTGAACGCTTCGATCGGGCCCAGCTGCGCATCGAGGTCGTCCAGCGGCGTTACATCCGTCACATCTGAGTTGAGCAGGCGCTTGATCCTGTCTTTGATCGAGTTTTCAAGCGCAGTGGACGTCGTATGGTGGACCGTGACCTCGCTTCGCTCAGTGAACAGACCGATGTCGCTGTGTTTGCCCAGCAATTCCAACGCTTTGAGCTCCAACTTGGGGTCTCCGCAGTCGGCCAGCGTGATCAATTTGTTCGTAATGAAGTTGCGGGCCTGCAAAGTGTCCGAAAACGCGTTGTAGTCAAAGCGTTTGATCAGAGAATGCGCAGCTTTTGCCTCCGCCGACGAGGAAACGAACTTGGGGGTGTTGGGTTTTTGCTCGCCGGTGATCAGAGCCTTGGCTTTGTGCAGGTCTTTGTCATCGAAATCGATGCTCCCGCCGAGCTGTTCAAGCATATCTATGGTATTCACAGCGACGGCTACCCCGTCCGAGTGCGTTTTGGGCTGCTCGTCGGTCAGATCGAACGGAATTGGGTATTCCGCAGTAGGTTCAACAGGAATCATAGGCACCAAAGTAAATTGGGAGTGGGCGAAATGTAACAGCGTTTCAAAATTTTTGCAAAAATTTTTTGGCCATGGCCTTATTTTTTGGTACCGGGGGGGTTTCTATAGAAAGATCGCGTTTAACGCTGGGTATAAGTAAATTGTGGTGCGGAGTTACAGAAAAGTTGGGGGGAGGTGATCGGGCGTGTGGATTAGTGTGTAGTGGGGCCCTACCTCCCATTGCCTAGAATTTGGGTGCATGGGGTCTCGCTTGGCGGTTTTCTAACATTTGTTAGCCCGTCCCCGGCCTGAATTATTGTTTACGGGGTTCTTGAGTTGACCCTTATTTTGTGGTATAATATAGCCATGCAAACGAATGATTCGATTGCATCCGGTTAGTCGGTTACTAACATTTGTTAGAAAAGGTTAGCATCATGTCAGAGAAAACAGTTATCACCACCAACGCGATTGATTCCGGCATTGTGGCATCGGCCCGGCGTAATCTGGTCAAGGCCGCGAAGGGTACGGGCGAAGTTATTCAGGGTTATGCGGATGCATTGTGCATGGCCTTTAATGTGCGAGCATTGGAAACCGGGGCACCCGTTACCCCGTGGTACGAATTGAAGGGCAAGGATAAAAAGGGCGTCAAGGCTGAGCGTGAATTGTTCGTTGCCGATATGACAGAAGCCGGTTTCGGTAAAGGTACAGTTGACGTATATTGGCAACGGGTCAAGGAAGCTAGCGGTTATGTAACCGCCGGTAACCGAGTCAAGGGCGCGTCAGACACTGACGGCAAAACATTGGCCGA
>Ga0315901_10004057_pt1 | contig 18503 bp, 11 predicted proteins | sample LakEriMetagenome_10_FD_203761 | JGI IMG/M metagenome (GOLD analysis project Ga0315901, IMG submission 203761) | Freshwater fungal communities from buoy surface, Lake Erie, Ohio, United States - Buoy 2 MA116 | ecosystem: Environmental > Aquatic > Freshwater > Lake | place: USA: Lake Erie, Ohio...
GTACTAGGTATAATGCGGGACTGCACGGCAAACTATTCTTGGTTGGTCAAGACGTATCAGGAAAATGTGTGGAATCCACGGCCTAACTTCTCTTGCCGTAGTTACTGCCCTGTTTTAAACTGCGTACATAACGGACGAAATGTATAAAGTCGATGCTAACGGGGACAAGTATCGTGAGGTTTATTTACACACGGTGGTGGTGTTTACACCGCCCATGAAAAAGGATAAAAAGGTAACGATGTTTACCTACTTCGTACCAAAAGCATCGATGGCGGTAGACGAGTTTTACAAAGCAAACCCAACCGTACCTATTATTAGGACATTTAGTTTGGGGACAAGACCCCATAGAATTTACGAGGACTAGCCATGCCTTATGTGAATAAAGCCAGACCCTATAAGAAAGAATACGAACAGCAAGTTGCCCGAGGTGAGCATGAGAAACGCATGGAGCGTCAGCGTGCCCGCCGTGCCCTAGATAAAAAAGGCAAAGATGCCAATGGCAACGGCAAGGCTGATGCCCGAGAAGGTAAAGATGTCCACCATAAAAAAGCGTTGTCCAAGGGTGGCTCCAATAAAGACGGCACAGTAGTGGTTTCCCCTAGTACAAACAGGTCTTTTAAACGGAACTCTAACCATAAGTTGGTGTCTGAAATAAGTACGAAAGAACGCAAGTCCCGTTAAATCAACCCCTCTTGGGCGGGTAGCCCATGCTGAGAGCCTATGCAACTTGTTCAAAACAATCGAGCCTTAGTGTTAAGGCTCAAGAATCCTGACCCCGTTTTAGCCACCATACCCAAAAGCAAACTGCTTTCTCAGGATGGAGAAGTCAGTCAGGTGCTAGTCAAGTGGGGGTTGGAAGAGTCTCAACAACTTAATCAATTACGCATAAAGAACGTACCTAGTCCTATCCGTAGGGACTACAACTGGCCCGGGTTCCACAGACCGATGGCCCATCAGATCAAGACCTCTTCGTTTCTGACCCTAAATAAAAAGGCATTTTGTTTCAACGAGCAGGGCACGGGTAAGACCGCCTCCTGTATTTGGGCGGCTGACTATCTAATGACGATAGGCGTGATCAAACGTGTCCTAATTATCTGTCCCCTTTCCATCATGGACTCGGCATGGCGTTCTGACTTGTTTACCTTTGCCATGCACCGCACCGTGGATATTGCCTACGGGCAACCCAAGAAAAGAAGGAAGATTATTAACGGCAACGCAGAGTTCGTGATCATCAACTATGACGGGGTGGAGATTGTCCAAAAAGAACTTCAAGAGGCTGACTTTGACCTAATTATTGTGGACGAGGCCAACGCCTATAAGAACAACACAACCCGCAGATGGAAGTGCTTATGGAACTTGGTGATGCCCAAGACTTGGCTTTGGATGCTGACCGGAACCCCGGCGGCGCAGTCCCCGGAGGATGCTTTTGGCTTGGCTAAGTTGATCTGCCCCGAGCGTGTTCCCAAGTTTAGAGGGGCTTGGAAAGACCAAGTGATGGTAAAGATCACACAATTTACTTGGATTCCTAGAAGAGATGCCGTGGCGTTAGTTCATGCTGCACTGCAACCAGCCATACGGTTTACTAAAGACCAATGCCTAGACTTGCCTGAGATGACCTATACCACCCGTATAGTTCCCCTGACCGCTCAACAGTCGCACTATTACAAAAAGATAAAGACCGAGATGTTGGTTCGGACGGCTGATGAACAAATCACGGCGGTCAACGCTGCCACCGTTATGAACAAACTCCTTCAGTTGTCATGCGGCGTTGTCTATTCCGATAGTGGCGAGGCCGTTGCCTTTGACGGCAGAAACCGACTAAACGTCATGTTGGAAGTTATTAGGGAAACTACTAATAAAGTTTTGATTTTTGTGCCATTTCGGCACGCCATCGAGGTGGTATCGGAAACCCTAACTAAAGAAGGCATAACAAACGAGGTCATCTCAGGGAGCGTAAGTGCGACTAAACGAGCAGATATTTTCAGGAGATTTCAACAGGAGACAGACCCCCGCGTGCTGGTCATACAGCCCCAAGCAGTGGCTCACGGAGTGACCCTGACTGCCGCAGATACCGTCATTTGGTTCGGCCCCACCATGAGCCTAGAAACCTATCTACAAGCCAATGCACGGGTACACAGGCAGGGACAGACCAACAAGACAACCGTTGTCCATTTGCAAGGATCAGGCGTAGAAGCACAAGTCTACGGGGCGCTTAGAAGAAAAGAAGATGTCCATTCAAAAGTCGTGGAACTTTTCCATAATGTTGTTGACAAAGTAAACAACAGTAACGAGAATGGAGAAAATCATGGATAACATTGGAGCCGATAAACTTGCCAAGGTCTACCTCAAGATGAGGGACAAACTAGAAGAGATGCGCCATGAGTTTGAGACCCAAGAGGCCGAACTCAAAGGCAAGATGGAAGTCGTAGAGAAAGCCATGCTAGAAGTCTGCAAGGCCACAGGTGCGGACAGCATCAAGACCCAGTTTGGCACGATCATCAAGTCGGTCAAAACCCGCTATTGGACTAACGATTGGGAGTCCATGCACCGCTTTGTTCGTGACCATCAAGTGCCTGACCTTCTTGAGCGGCGTATCCATCAAACCAACATGAAGACTTGGATTCAAGACAATCCCGGTCTCTTGCCCGAAGGACTCAATAACGAGTCCCGTTATTCTGCAACTGTAAGGAGAAGCAAATGAGCGGAGAAATGACGCTTTTTAAAGGCAATTTGCCTGATTACCTGAAGAACCGTAGCCTCTCGGCTACCACCCGTGCGCTTATGGGTACGTCTCAAAACAAGCGTATCTCCATCCGTGGCGGTGTATTCCGCATGATGGTTGGTGGTCAAGAAACTGCGAAGTCTGACGAGCGCACCATGCAAGTTGTTATCGTGACTGCGGCGGAACACGTTAGTCGTACCTTCTACGCAGGGCAGTATGAGGAGGGAGAGCAAGTACCCCCGGCTTGTTGGTCTGCTGATGGGGTGCGTCCTGATGCAAGCATCAAAGAACCACAGTGCCAAACCTGTGCCAACTGCCCACAAAACGTGGCTGGTTCCGGTCAAGGCGATTCCCGTGCTTGCCGTTTCTCTCGCCGTCTTGCTGTAGTTTTGGCTAACGATATGAATGGTGATGTGTTTCAGTTGGTGCTTCCGTCTAAATCAATCTTTGGCAAGGTTGAAAATAGCAAGATGCCTTTGGAAGCCTACGTTAAATACTTGGCGGCACATGGCGTCAACGTAGAAGATGTAGTTACGGAGATGCGTTTTGATACTGACAGCGCTACACCCAAACTTACGTTCTCACCTGTGCGTCCGTTGGAAGAGAACGAGCACAATATTTGCTCTTTGAAAGCACAAACCCAAGAGGCTAAAAACGCAATCACTATGAACGTCGCGCAAACCGATGGCGTAGTGGAGAAGCGTTTGTCTGTATCTCGCCCCGTTGCTAAGGCTGAACCCGCTGAAGCAGTCGAGGAACCAACTAAACGACCTACTAAGAAGCAAGAAGAAGTTCCCGCCAAAGATGCGGCGGCTCTTGTGGACGAGTGGGACGACTAAGTTATGGGGGAAAGCAGGGGAATAACTGTTTCATGTTATGAGCGTGAGATGCGGTTGTTGGACACACCCTGCTAGTACCCCTCCCCCTTCCTACCCCTAGGAACGCCATCCATTAGGTGAGGCTCAACTCGCGTCGGGCGAGGTTAGTGGATCCCGACACCTTTTACTTACTGGGGATGACCGTGGTCGGCTACACACTTTCAATCGTAAAAAAGAACGCCGAAGCAGATCAATCTAAGATTGGTGTGCAGTTGGGCAGAATATGTATTGCGAAGAACGTGCCCGTGCAAACTGTGGCAAGTTACTTTGGTATGACAAGATCAGGCGTGTATTACTGGTTCGCTGGAGAACGTGAGCCAAGGAAGGTTTCTGTAAAAGAAATCCAAGACTTCATAAAAAATTTAGCCGAGTAAATAATGCAAGAATTTTTAAGAGCCATTCTTGCCGGGGAAGGACACTATTGCATTACGGGACTGAAGAAGAACGATCAGCACCCAGCAATACAGTCGTTTTTTGACAAGTTAGAAGATACAGACCAAGCCATAAAGACTTTCCTTTCCGAGCGGAGAGATGTCTACTTTGCGCTGGCTACGTTCAAAGATCCTAATGCACCCAAGCCACGCGCTCAGGAAAACGTAGTACGTATAAAGTCGTTATGGATTGATATTGATTGCGGTGAAGAAAAGGCCAAAGCCTTAAAAGGCTACCTCGACAAGGAGGCCGCTTTACTTGCGCTTGAAGAATTTTTAATCAAAACTAAGTTGCCAGAACCTGCCTTGGTTGATTCGGGCGGTGGGATACATGGGTACTGGGTGCTTGATCGGGAGTTATCCCGCGAGGAGTGGCAACCCCTTGCCGATGGCCTAAAAGAGTTGTGCCTAAAAGAAGGTCTGTTAATTGACGCTGGATGCACAGCAGATGCGGCACGGATTCTCAGGGTTCCTAACACCTACAATTTCAAGGAGGAGACACCAAGGCAGGTTCGGCTCCTATCGCCACCTGACACAACTTATAGCGTAGACATTATAAAAAGTGTTTTACCCGAAGTTGCACCTAAGCCTCTTGCAGGACTAAGTGGCAAAAAGAATCTCAGCCCTTTAACCAAAGCGCTAATGGGCAATCAGGTATGTTACTTTAAAAATATTATGCTGCGTACCGCAAAAGGTACGGGGTGTCAGCAACTAGCCCACATCTATCAAAATCAACATGACTCTTCTCAGGTAGACTACAACATGTGGAGAGCGGCTTTGTCCGTTGCGGAGCACTGCGAAGATAGAGATCGTGCAATACATAAATTATCTGAAAAGCATCCAAACTATGATCCTACTGAAACAGAAAACAAGGCATCTGATACTCGGGGTGAAGGCAAAGGCCCCTTCCTTTGTACGACGTTTTCGGAATATCGCCCCGGAGGGTGTGATGGTTGTAAACATCTCGGGAAAATTAAAAGCCCTATCGTACTTGGTCGAGAGATTGCCGAATCCAAAGAAACCGAAGTAACCGTTAAGGAAGAAAGCGCTTCTGGTACGGTTAATGAAATAGTCTATGAGATCCCAGAGTTACCTGACCCTTACTTCCGTGGTCGCAAGGGTGGCATCTATAGGCGGGGCAAAGACGATGACCAAGTGCTGGTCTATCCGCACGACCTCTACGTAGTACAAAGAATCTACGATCCCAACGAGGGCGAGAGTGCATGGATGCGACTGCACCTACCTAGGGACGGTGTTAAAAACTTTACGGTGTCTATGGCTACCCTGTCGGGGCCTGACACTATGCGAACAGAACTCTCCAAGCGTGGTGTGATTTCCATGAATTGGAAAGAGATTCAAGCCTATTTAATTAGATCAGCGGGTGAGTTACAAGTGCAAAAACAAGCCGAAGTCGCCCACCATCAATTTGGTTGGACAAAACGTGGTTCCTTCGTAGTCGGGGATATGGAATTAGAAAACGGCAAAAGACGCTACGTTCCTCCTACCGTAACCACCTCAGACATGGTGGATTGGTATCACGAAAAAGGCAACATCGAAGAGTGGAAAAAAGTTTTCAATGCCTACGCCCAAGAAGGTATGGAGGTACAGGGGTTTGCGGCACTAACTGGGTTTGGCGCCCCGCTGCTTAAGGTTGCAAGTAACCATAAAGGTATTTTGCTAAACCTGATTCACAAAGATTCCGGTTCTGGTAAGACAACCGTGCTTCGAGTGATTAACTCAATCTGGGGTCATCCTGAAGAACCATTACGCAGTGCTGATGACACGAAGGCATCTATGGTGCTACGCATGGGGGTACTAAATAACATCCCGCTGACTGTTGACGAGATGACCAATACCAAACCGGAGGAGGTGTCTAACTTCTTATACGGCATTACCCAAGGACGAGGTCGTGACCGGATGAACTCTAACTCCAATACCCTGCGAGTCAACACCACCACATGGCGCACAGTCGGGGTAGCCACAAGTAACTCATCATTCCATGACAAACTATATTTACTTAAGGACTTGCCCAAAGGGGAGATCTTTCGATGCGTCGAGTTTCACATGGGTCTAAACAACATTATCTCCACTAAGGATGGCGTAACCCTGTTTGACGAAATACTCATGGAGAACTACGGACATGCTTGGTATCCGTACATTACGGCGGTTCAGTCTAATAAGGCGGCGGCAATAGATTTAGTAAAAAAATACTTTGATGCTATTACTGATAAATTAAACCTATCTCCCTCCTATCGTTTCTATTCGGCACTTGGCGCAGTCAACCTAGCGGGTGGCAAGATTGCTCAAGACTTAGGGCTTATCGATTACCCCTTGCAACGGCTCTTTGACTTCTATTGCGGTCAGATCAACGAAATCCGAGAGACCACCTTAAGCAAGGGTCAGGATTCAGAGGTCTTTATTTCGATGTTCATCCTCAAATACATGGCTCAAAATGCCCTCATTATTGATGATGCGTGTGACGCTCGAACCGGTATGGTCAGCAAACAGACACCGCGTGATGAGTTGTCTATCCGTATGGAGCCTGACACTAAACGTATTTACATCGTGGCTTCTAAGTTCAAAGACGAGTGCGCTAAGAATCAGGTCACGTATAAAGAAGTTATAAAAGACTTGGAAACAAAGGGCTATCTGATTGGTATCAAACCAAAAGGTATGTCCAAAGGGACGCTTATCGGCACACCTCCGGTAAGTGCAATAGTGTTAGATGCGGAGAAAATGGGCTTTGAGATTCCTACAGACCCTTCGGAAGATGCGCTCAGACAGGATTGAATTTGTCATACCGTGGGATAACTTCACACTAGGTACGTCTATATTTATACCTAGTCTAAATCCGGGGGACACTCTAAGATCTTTTCGTAAAGAGGCAGAGCAACGAGCGGTTACTTATGTCTACAGAATTGTTGTGGAAAACGGAGTGCAAGGCTTGCGGGTGTGGAGGGCGTAGCCCACAATGGAGAGGCTTCTCCAGCCCGTACTCCTCCGGGCTTTTGCCCCGGCTAATCTTCTTGCCGGGGCTTTTTTTAGTCTAAGTCACCAAGTAGGTCTTGCTCAATTAACAAGTCCTCAATCCGCTGATAGGGAGCAAATTTAGACCGTAACCCCTTGGCTACAAAAATACCTTTCTGGGTTTCTTCCGAGATAGATTCCCGCTTGTCTAGGGAGCGTTTAATAGTATTAGGGGTAATTGCTACACCTTTGTAAGGGTTGCGTTTGTTGAACTCCCTAATCTCTTCCATAATTTCTGAGGCTTCTTCACGGTCACGCTCCCGCACGGCTTTGGCGTACTGATCCATTAAACTCATGCGGCGCTGCAATATCTCCTGCTCCATATCCTTGATTCGGTTATTAATCTTGTACTGGGTGGAGAGGCGCTGCGGCGTTAGCCCAAGTGCCTGAAACATAATTTCACGAGTTGTTATGTCCTCAATGATTGGATCACCCCGAGAAGTTAATACTCCTTCGGTAGCAAACCGATAGGCTTTCATGGGGCTTCTAATAAAAGCAGGGGCGGCGGTTTCTATACCTCCAAATACATCGCCTTGCGCCATTTTTTCCCCACCTCTAGCGACCCCCACTGCGATACCAAAGCCAGCACCAGCGGCTTCTCCAAGGGCGTTGTAGAGAGTTTCCTGAGAAGTTTTGCCTTGTTTGATATCTCGTAGCCCCAGCACACCACCAATAAATGGCAGTTTTTCCGTGCCTCCAAGGAGAAACGATGATTCATAGGACACCCGAGAACCAATATCTGCACCGGATACACCTAACGAACCACGGAACATCATGTTGCCAACCGTGTTGCCAAAGTTATCAATCAAAAATTCGTGCAAGTTCACATCAAAACTATACGGGTCGTCCTCATCTCCAAACAATTTATTCATTACGTCACGGATGATGTAGTAGAAAGGCATCCCCACCACACCAGACATAAGCGCAGTCATACCCATCATGCCGGTAAACTGCCGCCGTGCAATACGCCTAATGTTCTTTTGTTGCTCAGGAGTCAGGTTTGGATCTAGGTTGCCAAACATCTCTTGGAACATCCTGATATAAATAGTCGCCATGTGAGCCGGAAACTTCTTAAACATCAAGATAACCCGCAGGGCTGGGTTCATAAATATCCGACCCGCTTGATCAGCGGCATATGCACCTTGAGACTTCTCTACGGCTTGCTCGGCAAACTTAATGGCTTCCTCGTGCGACATTGGCTTATCTTTGCCAATCATAGGTTTTGAACGGGCAAGACGATAAGCAGTTAAGGCTGTGGATTCACGGTTAACTAACTCAGCCTTTTGAAAAGCAAATCCTGCCCATCTTTGGAAAAGATACATGCCATGAGAGAACGACCCGGGGTAAGCACCGCCTATATTGGCAATACTGCCGATGTCATAAATCTGCATCCCAGAGCGCAACGCACCCAATTGGTCTAGTTCCACCATCATGCGGACTTCATCAACCGTAAGGGCTGTGCCATTTTTGACTGCCTCTGGCCCAAACAAAGTGTTTAGTTGCCCTTGATCAAGAACTTTTAATTGGTCTAGTCGCTCACTAGCCGTACCTTCAGTTAAGTAACTTTTACCAAATTTAGTTAAAGTTTTGTACGCACGGGTAAGTTCAGTTAGGTTACTTACTTGACCCTCAAATCGAGCACTTAACCAAGGAAGTGCTACCCCCGGAACCTGTAACAAGTTAACCAAAGCCGAGGCTGGGTTTAAACCTAGATACCATAAAAAGCCCGCTTGGTTAATACTATTGGCAAGTTGATCGCCTAACGAAGGGGCCTGCTGCACTTTCATAACTCGCCGGGTAAGTTCTGAGGCCAACTCTATGGCCTCATCCTGCTCATCCCGACTACGGAAACGCTGTTTGTTTTCTTCGCCTTTTTCTTCAACGATGTTGCTTAGATTAGTCAAATCACGGCTAATTGCACCGCTGTACTCTAGTTGCGAAATTTGATTGGAATAACGGTCAGCCATCGCGCTATAGACCTTGAGCATATCCCGCATAAAGCCTTCAGTACCTTTACGTTTGGCTACTAGGTCACGACGAATCGAAGTTTCTGGGAACAATAAGAGAGACGCCTGATGAACTTTCTCCCGCAGACTGTCAATCATCTCCATTTCTTGACTATAAGTGGCACTTCCCGGTGTAGATACGGGCTTAATTGCTGCAAGCGCAGGCTTAATCTTGTCAAAGAAAGCATTGACCGGAGCGCGACCCCCGGGGGTATAGAGGAGTTGTTCGATGTTGGATTTCTTAAATGCCTTAACAAAATCTCTACCAAGCAACCGCTCTTGCTCTTGAGCAAATCGTCTGGCCTCAGCCCGGCTTTCAAAAAAGCGAGATTCTCCAACGGTTAGCAGTGGCTCACCTGTATCCTCATCAGTTCCTGTAACTTCATAGGTGTTGACTACATAACGACCAGAGCGCATTAACTTGAGATAAGCGTCATTATTTGCCTTAGCAAATTCTGCTTTGGTTTTCTCAATAGTCTCAAACAACTCAGGTGAGACTTGCGAATCCCTAAGATTACCCTCACCAGCACGATCTTTTAGAGACTGAATGATGCCTCGTAACAATTGTCTGCGAAAGTATTGGTAGGAATCAAAAAGACTCTTTAGGTTTGAAGACGGCAAAATCTCTGATGGTACAGGTTTAGCACCGTTCTGGGCTTTCCAATCCCGCTTAAAGATATCGTCAGCCTTCTTGAGTTCTGCATTTAATAAGTCCCAAGCCTCAGTCTTAGACATCTTGACATCATCAATCTCAACTTTGTCCAGATTAAGTTTCCGAAGATCCTCGCTTAAGTCTGTGTTATCAGCGGCATAACGACTTTTAGAGTTAAACGGGTTAATCTCAGCAATCGTAGCGATGGCACCTATTTCATCCAGTTTAGCAGCGGCTTCTTTACTTACAGCGTTCATACGCACCATCGGGCCAATTACGGTCTCGGCGTAGCGTTTCATTTTTTCGTTGTAAGCACGCTGTCTTTTTAGGTAGTCATTTATTTTGGCGGCTTGAGGTACACCTAGTTGCTCTAATCTTTCAACGATGTGCCACGTAAACTTAAGGGCTTGTAGGCTTTCATTCTTTATTTTGTTATATGTGTCTGAAGACATATCCAGAACAGTCTGGATTGGGCCAGCAAGAAACTCTCCCACCGCTTGACGCGGACGGGATACGCTAGGAGTTGAGCCACTTAGCCCACAGTAGGATTTAGGTATCTTAGCCACAAACATCCTTTGTAACTTTAGCCGCTACTTTATTACCAGTACCAGCGTTTCCTGTTGCATCTTTAGCCGCCTTTATCTCAGCGGGATTGCTGGGCGTAGCCCGATCTCGTAGTTCATCAAGCATACTAAATATATTAGTAGCCCTCTGAGTTGCATTATCTTGTTCAGTTTGCGATAACTTAGGATTGACCGAGTCCCTAGTAGCCTGAGCATAAGTCTGGGCTAACTGTGAAAGTTCTTTTGCTATGGTTGTATCTTTGGACTCTTCGGCCAGATTAACAAACTCATTCAGATCTTCAGCCAACCCACTTTCTGGGTCTACCCCAGCCAGCATCTCCCGCATCTGCGTTACGTATTTTTCATATGGCTGACCTGTAGGCTTTTTGCGAGTGCGAGGCGCTTTAGGCGGAGGGGCTGATGTGGGTGCGGGTGCGGCAGTAACTTCTGGCGCAACTTCAGGGGCAACTTCAGGGGCAACTTCAGGGGCAACTTCAAGGGCAACTTCAGGGGCGACTTCAGGGGCGACTTCAGGGGCGACTTCTGTCGTAGTCTCTTGGTCTTGTAAGTAAGTTGTTTCTGCTTGAGCCAAGGCTTCGGCTAGAGGCATCGTAACTTCCAGATCTTCTGCCATCTGTGTAATTTCTTTTACAGCATCTGGATTCTGTGGATAGCGCCCAGCGAGGTCTTTGTAGAGTTGATCCCTAACCTCTTTAGCCTGACGAGCGGCAATATCTTCCGGTGTTTCTGTAGGCGCAGTTGGAGCAGTGGGTTTAGCAGGGATACCAAGTTTGGTATTAATGTACTCCTGTGCCTCTGCCTCGGTCTTAAACTCTTTCTTGGTGTCGTACTTGTTAGTCTTTTTGTTAAATACGGTAAACACCCCGGCCTTAACCGGATCAGGCTGGATCTCTAAGTCCGCAGCCACAAGCACTTCTGGGCCTACCTTACCTTTTTTCTCTTGCTCTAGTTTCCCATCAATATATTTTTGAGCGTTCTCAGCACTAGCAAAGTTTTGGTTAGCAACATTCTTACCAGTGACAGGGTTAAATACTATGAACTTTTTCGGGTCTGTTGGAGATTGCTGCACCACAAAATTACTTGGTGAGTTAACAGCCTGTCTTGGATTAAAAAATGCTTCATAAGTTTTTACAGCAGCAGTTAGCGTTTCATAGTCTTTGATCTTTTGGGCTAACTCGTCTGCCTCCATCCGTTTGGAGTCACGCTTAATTTCTTCGCCTAACTTAAACCGGTCATTACGAAACATACTAAGTAGTGCCGTACCAATAGTTTCATTACCAGTGTCGGCCTCAAGAACGTCTTTCATTGGGATATTGACACGTTGCTTGCCACCAATATTGATGGCTTTGGCTTCTGGGTTAATCCCTAGACGCTCTAACAAGTCAGGGGTGTATGGCAAAAAGTTGCCTTGATCATCCGTCAAATCAAATGCAGGAGCATCAACCTGTATTTGTTTACTGTAGTTATCCCACTCTTGACCTAGATTTATCTGTTTACCCTGCACCGCATCAGCGACTTGCTGAACGTAGTCTTTGCTATAAACACCTTTACGGATGTTCCCAGCATAAGTAGAGACGCCACCTATCGGGCCACCAAGTATTCCACCGCCTACCGCAGACTCAAAATATTCTTCTAAGGCATCGTCACTAGCCAAGTCCAAACCAGCACCATAACGCTCCAGCGCTTGTTGCGCGACCTCTTGGGCGGCTTCAAATGCGGCACCTGTGGCAACACCGGCGGCAATACTCTTTTTACCAAGTAGTTTCTCAGCGGCTTTTACTGGGTCTTTAGCGGCGGTTTCAGCAACTTCTTTAGCAATCTTCTCTGCGTTTTCTCGACCAGCCAAACCAATCATTTCACCTAACGGACGGAAAAGACGGAATCCAGCCACATCTAATCCAGCCTGCGCTGCGGAAGTCATGGCTATTTTAGTGGCCTCGGGGGGTTCTGCCGTTTTGCCTTCTTTGACTCTTCCTTCTTGTACGGCGGCTTGCCGGGTAGTGGTGTCGGTTAAGTATTGAGCACCAGCGGCAGTTAAAAAAGCACCGGTGGCAGCAAATGGTTTGAGGGGTAAAGGAGCAACCCTAGAGGCGGCAACGGAAGCAGCGACAGGAGCGGCAAGAAAGCCAGCCGCAGTACCGGCCTGTTCTTTAACAAACCTACCAAGACCACCAAGACCTTCAATTTCTTTTAGCCGTTGAAAATCGTATTCAGATTCACCAGCCTCTGCCGCAGCCTTACGGCGTTCAGCAGTGGGACTAAATAGATATCTGACGGACTCGGGTAAACCCCCAAGGGTTGAAATGCCCTCGCCAAACCCACCTGTAAACCCAGCCTCTTCTTTTGGGGGTGGTGGCAATTCTTCGACAGGAAACAACTTGTCTGCCAAGGCGGCATACATATCAAAATCAGATGTTCCTTTGGGGAACACCAGCGGTTCTTTCAGCGCTGGGTGTCTAAGTACCCGAGCCATTTTTAGTCTGGGGTATCTTCTAAGGTTGCGCCCGTGCCACGAGCGTATGCCATGCCTACGCCACCTTTAAGAATATTAATAAGTCTTTGCGTTTCGGCAATCGCTTGCTTATCTTTCTTGGGATCAAGCATCCTTAACTGAGTTTGTAGTTCATTTATGGCTTGTGTTGCCCTAGTCACATCTCCAAGTTTAAACCCAGCACCACCTGAAGCCTTGGCTTTTGCGGCAAGACCTAATGCGTCGTAGTAAGACTGCTTCATGCCAAGTTCTTGCAACTTAATGTCAGCACTAAATATGTCTTTCTTAGCCTGATTTGCCATTGTGGTAGCGTCTTTAACATTGCCACGCAGGTATTGTTCTTCTGCCAAAGCCATGCGCTCTTCACCTTGAGCCAACTTGTCCATAGCCCCAGTCTTTTCACGGCGCAGTTCAGCCATAGACTCACCGCCAGCACCCACCGCAGCCGCTAAGGCTTCTAATCCACTCTTGCGCTTTCCACCCACAGCCTTAGCCGCTCTTAAGAAAGGCTCAGACTCACCGGCTTTTGCGTACATGGCTTCAACATCACCACGGCGTTTTGCCTGTAATTCTTTTGTTTTAGCCCCAAATTCACCAAGACCTTGTTCTCTTTCTAACTCTTTAATCTGTCTCAAAATCGCTCTTGGGTCATCTTCTAAACCTAAACCACGGCGTCGGGCAGCGGCAACTATGTCCTTTCCGGCGATTCCTTGACCAGCGCTTGCAACATCACTACCACCTCGACCTTCTTGAATATCTTGAACTTCATATTGACGCTGTAGTTCTTCTGGGGTAAATGCCCCTTCCTCATCTTCACCCATCATGCCAAGACCAAATGGGACACCAGAGGCAACACCCGTAAGCGCTGTGGTTTTCTTAGGGTTCCTTCTTATTACTTCACGAAGTCCAGTAAGGCCACGCATAGCCAGAGGGCCAACGGCGCGAGCACCCTGAATTGCAGGGCCAAGAAAAACACCAGCGGCAAATCCCGGTACCTCACCACCACGGTCAAAAGCAACCATCCCACCACCAGCCATCTCAGCGGTCTCACCGTAAGGCTCACCAAACTCAAGCCCACCCTGCTCGGCTTGGGCTACAAGATTGTTTAATCCCATACTCTCGTCTGCGGCTAACTTATCAGCAAACTGTTGTTGTGCAAGTGCAGCAAGTTCACGATCTGCAACCGTACCGCTACCACCCGCTTCCTGTGCTTGTTTTGCCGCCTGTGCCATTAACCGCTCTCGATTGCGCTTAGATACTTCAGCAAGAGCCAAAGAACCATATTCTCTGGTTGCGGTTAGTGAAGCCAACTGTTGCTCATCCATAAATGGAATACGGCGAGACATCGCCAAAAAGTCAACACTCGGATTTACTGCTTGACTAGCCTGTGCCATGTCTTACCCCTTAACCAAGTCCTTTGTACAAACCAAGCCCACCTAGACCTAACTGCATTAAGTTCTGAGTTGTCGAGGGAGGAGCCTCATAAACTGCACGCCCGCCAGTCCCAGCAAGATTGCCAGAGCCACGTAAGATGTCAGACATAAAGCCAAGTTGGGCATACGGATAACGCTGTTGCTGTAAGAAGTCTTGATATGCCAAGTCAAGTTTGGCTTGGCTTTCTGCACGACCTAAGCCACCAAAGGCTTCCTGTGCTTTAGCCAAATCAAGACCCGCTTGTTGCTGACCAATACCTAATTGACCCAATGTAGCACCGGCTTGAGTTGCGGCTTGAGCACCTTGGAGACCAAGATTTCCACCAAATTGACGTGATTGCTCTGCCATACGTTGTGCTTCAAGAAGCGCTTGCTGATTAGCACGTTGTGACTCAAGATTTTGACCTGCGCCAAATTGTTGCACACCAAGAAGAGCCTGTAAGTTAGCCAGTCCAGTCTGAGTGCCTAATTGTTGAGTCTGCATACCAGCCTGTAGACCACGGCCTTGTTCTTGTTCAAACGCCCTTTGGGCGGCATCGTATGCGGATTGACTGCCGGTGGCCTGAATCCTAGCCATTTGATCTTGTAGGTTACGCTCACGTTCAGTACCAGCAAGAAGTTGACGTGCGCCTCCATAAGTACCTTGACGAGCGGCGGCTAAGTTTTGAGCCAATTGCCCTTTTTGGGCATCACGGATGGCTTCTTGTTTTTGAACGTCTACTACTTGTTGCATATACGGAGACATAAACCGGGCGGCAGTGCCTTGCCCAGTAAACGATTCCATACCTGTCCCTACACCACTGGGCCCTTGTGCTTGAAACTGTTGTAATCCCTGTGCTTGAGTAAGTGGAGCAGCAAAAACACCGGGGGCATACTGTCCCGCTTGAAGTGCCTGTGCGCCACCAGCGGCGGCTAACCCCGTACCAGTGGCAAACTGACCGGGTAATTGCATGCCAGCCACGTCTTGTCTTGCGGCTAATTGCTCTTGTGTAGACCCTGCAAGTCGTTCACCACCATAAGCCTGATAGGGCGAATCCGTTAATGCTTCGGCTTTACCTAACGCACGCTCTGCATATGGCTTGGCGTATTCAGGAATCGTGGTTTGAGAAACTGAAGAAGGGGCAGGTGCTCCACCTCCACCACCACCACCATCATATAGGCAAATCTTGCCTATTGCGTTTGGTTTAAACGCATCAGGATGCCCCGGTATCCAACCAGATTCTAGTAACGCATAATTATTTCGGCTCATCTTTTGCCTCATCCAAAGAACTTTTGATACATCACACTTCTTGTCTCGTAGCCTCGTTTTACAACGTGCTTGTGCCAGCCCGGCCTACCTATTAACTCGATACCAGCACAACCACAATCTTTTGCATACCGCTCTAAGGTGTCATATACCTTATCTTCTACAAACTTCATGTGATTCTTCTCACCCGAGCAATACTGAATTACTAACATCTTGCACTGCGGATACTGCTTAATCTCTGTAATTATTTGACCGTAGATTTCTTTGTCATCTAATACTACCCATAACTGCATCTGACCGGTAAATAAAAACTTTAAGATGTCATCTGTTGTCGATCTACCTCTTGTCCAACTCTCAGAAACTTCTAAATACTTAATGACTTTTGGGATGGCTGTCGATAACACCCCATAAGGCACCAAAGAAAAATCTAAGTTCATGCGGGCATATATCTTTCCGCCCTTACTTCAGGGGCTTGACGTTTTTTACCTGTCCGTGCTTTACGGATGCGGTTCATCATGGAATGTAATTTAGCAGCCCCTGCTTTACTAGACCCATTACCAAGATGTGATACCACATCAGCCGGGATGACAAACTCACCATCAGCCAGCCGTGCGGGTTGCGTATCGTTAATAGTGGCAGGGATAGAGTCGCTCATACCGTCACCCTTGCCCATCAAAAACCGAGGTTTATTAGGACTACCGCCAGCAGCCAAGGCTGTTAGCCCACCACCATAATATTCGTCTTGCCCATACTCATCGTCAAATGCCCGAATGTCGCCGTTTTTAACTCCTTCTTCAATGCTTCCACCCATAGCATATGTACCGTAAGCAGGTTCAGTACCCGCCTTGTAAACGCCAACAGGAGTAAAACGAGAATCAAAATATGTTTGTTCAGCAGTAGATTCTCCACGCTCACCCGTGCGATACGGCACATTTTTCCGGCCCGGATCATATTTAAATGGACGGACAAACTGCTCTTGGATGGGTAGGCCGGTAGGCTCATTCATACCAGCAATTAACGGAGCGGCGGCTGCACCGCCGTATTTGGCTAACCCCATCGGGCCACCAACAGAACTCATAAAAGCACCCCGAGCACCCTCAGTGCCTTGGACTACGTTGGAAAGACCTGTCCCCATTTGTTTAACTGTTGAGCCAAAACCACCCGGAGAAACAACCGTACTTGATGGGGTAGCAATAACATTCATAGCGGCATCTGCTTGTTGTTGAGCCGCTAGAGTTTGTAATCCTTGAGGCGTGTAGGCCGCTGACGAGGTAAGAGGTGTTGTTGGGTACATACCAAACGCATCAGCCGCAGTCCCCGATAGTTCAATAGCCTGTGGAGCCGCCTGTGAAAGTGTTTGAGATGCAAGTTCAGGCGCTCCGGCTAGACCCGCTGAGGTTCCTGTTAAAGCCGGGGAAGCCGTGGCTCCAGCCGCAGAAAGCCCAGCCCCTATACCAGCCCCACCAAACGCCCCTAGACCAGCCATAAGACCTTTTGTAAGGCTCCCTGTAGCCAGACCGTAGCCACCACCTACCATTAATGCCGCCATAGGAGCACCAACCCCTGTAGCAGCCAAGGCCGCGCCAGCGACCATTGGGAGGATTGAACTTAAGAACCCTGCTTCAACGAGACCAGTTCTAGGGTTAATACTAAGAGAGCCACCATGCCGCATGGCTAGGTACTGCAATCCTTGGACTTCCCGAGGGGTCATGTGGACAAGCATCTTGTCTTGACCACGGCCTTGAGATTGAACCTGATTGGCTAACGAAGTAATACCGCCTTGTTCATAATTCATAACCCGACCCCCCATGCGCCATCCACCATCGCTATCGCTATCGCTATCACTATCACTATCGCTATCATCACCGGGAGCATCATTTGCATCAACCCCTACGGTAGATTCAGTGCTGTAGCCTCCAATACCCGCCCCAGAATCACCCATAGCGCTACCGCTAGTATCGGTACTTGTAGAAGGGGCGCCAGTAGTAGAAGTGGCGGCATCAACGGCGTCAACACCTACAGCCTCAGCAATGCCCATAGCAACATCTACAGGTGAAACTTGTGTCTCTTCCTCTGTTTGCTGTTGATTCATTTGTGTCAAAGCAATGGTTGGATCCGCAGGTACTGGGTCTATTGGAGTAACTTGTTGCGTGTTTGTCCGGCCTAAAGCGGTAGAAAGACTAGGATCAATACCTTGGGCAACAGTTTGTGCTTGCGCCACGCCAACGGGATCCATCATGTTTTGCATCATACCTAAAGACGTTAACCCAAAAGCCTGTTGCCCCATCTGAGTAACTGCCGCCATCGTTGGGTTTTCAGCGTAGTAAGCCGCCTGTTCGGTAGGTGTCATTTGACTAAACGGGCTTGGGTCTGCTTGATACCCACCATCCCCAGCGTAATCGTATTTCTGAGCCGCCCCCATTTGATTGGCCTGTTGCTCTGGGGTAAGCAAGGTATACGACTGAGTAGCCGGATTATATGAATATCGGGGTGGGAGGGAGGCGATACCGTTCATAGCGTGATTATCCTGAATTCGTCAAGTGAAGTCTATGGGGTTGAGGCCGAAACGTAGGTTATAGAGCCAATGACCGATGGGATGGCTGGGCGGGCAAAGGGTGAGACTTGGGTTGGGCTGTGGAATAGATAAACACCATTAGTAGGGGTGGTGGGATTACCAGCCAGATCTGTTGCCCAATACAACTCAATTTCGTCCCCAATATCTATTTCAAAAGTAATTTCAGAATAGCCAACAACATACCCCTCTTCACCCGGACTAGCGCTTTTACGGGCAGGAACGGTAAAAATTGTGGCTGAATTAGGTACATCTACGTTATTAACCTTGAGCCAGACGGTAGCGTAGTGAACAGCGTTTGCCGTATTTATAAACTGAATACTATAAGTAATTTTATAAACTCCAGCATAATCAGATACAGCAGATCCGGGCGCATTTAGTGTCCATTCATAACCCGAATCAAGGGTATTAAAACTAATCTGAGTAGCAGTATTATTTCCTGTAGCCACCTGATCTGTAGA
>Ga0315901_10004060_pt1 | contig 18494 bp, 17 predicted proteins | sample LakEriMetagenome_10_FD_203761 | JGI IMG/M metagenome (GOLD analysis project Ga0315901, IMG submission 203761) | Freshwater fungal communities from buoy surface, Lake Erie, Ohio, United States - Buoy 2 MA116 | ecosystem: Environmental > Aquatic > Freshwater > Lake | place: USA: Lake Erie, Ohio...
TATGTTGATCTAGAAGGTACAGCTAAGAACGAAGCAGAACTCGTAACTCGATATCGCGAAATGTCGATGTATCCAGAGTGCGAGTCTGCTGTCGATGACGTTGTTAATGAAGCCATCATCTCAAATGAACATGATGATCCAGTCTCACTCAATCTCGACAAACTAGAACAGCCAGACAGCATCAAGAAGCGCATTGAAGAAGAGTTCAATGAAATTCTAACTCTGCTCGACTTTAATAGCATGGCTTATGAAATCTTCCGTCGTTGGTATATCGACGGTCGTTTGTTCTATCACATCATGATTGACACAGCTCAGCCTCGCAAGGGCATTCAAGAGCTGCGTTACATCGATCCTCGTCGTATCCGCAAGATTCGTCAGCCAATCAAGAGAACGCCAGTTGTTGGGCAGAACTCTAAGCTGATTGCTCCTCCATACGAAGAATACTATCTCTTCAATCCAGCAGGTCTTTCATCTGGTACGCTCACACAGGGTGTAAAGATTTCGAAAGATGCTATCTGCTACGTTCACAGCGGTTTGCTTGACGCTCGCAATCGCATGGTTCTTTCGCATCTACACAAAGCGATCAAGCCACTTAATCAGTTGCGTATGCTCGAAGACGCGGTAGTTATCTATCGTCTCGCGCGCGCTCCCGAGCGTCGTATCTTCTACATTGACGTTGGTAATCTTCCCAAAGCAAAAGCTGAACAGTATGTTCGCGACATGATGGTTCGTCACAAAAATCGTCTGGTCTACGATGCGAACAACGGCGAAATCAAAGACGCTCGTAAGTTCATGACTATGCTTGAGGATTATTGGCTCCCACGCCGCGAGGGTGGACGTGGTACAGAAATTACCACGTTGCCTGGCGGTGAGAATCTTGGGCAGATGGATGACGTAGACTACTTCCGCAAGAAGCTCTACAAGTCTCTGTCAGTTCCTATCTCGCGCCTTGAACCAGACGGTCAGTTCTCGCTTGGTCGTTCAGGTGAAATCACACGCGACGAAGTAAAGTATGCCAAGTTCGTTGAGCGTCTGCGCGATCGTTTTACACATCTGTTTGATAATCTGTTAGAAATCCAACTGCTCCTCAAGGGTGTAATGACCCGCGAAGAGTGGAAGGATATGAAGAACGATATCAAGTATGATTTCCAGCGTGACAACTACTACGCTGAAATCAAAGAACAGGATATGATGAATAATCGTCTTGCTGTTCTTGGTGTTGTTGACGCATACGTTGGTAAGTATTACTCAGTCGAGTGGATTCGTAAGAACGTTCTTCGTCAAACTGAAGACGAGATGAAAGAAATGGATCAGCAGATGGCTATTGAGGGTCAGGCTGAAGCTGAGGCTAACGCAGAGCAGCAGCAAAACAATGATCAGAATATAGCTAACACGCAACCACAAAAAGAAAAATCAACGCCACAAAAAGTTGAAATTAGAGTCAAGAATGATACTTCTGGCACAAAGAAAGTAACGGCGAAAGAAGAAACCGTTCCTTTCATTCCTAAAATATTAACAGAAGAAGATAAGAAGCTCATCGAAAGCATGACTCGTGCTATTGAAAAGGTTTCTAAAGAAGATCTTGACGACGTGGAAGAAGAGATCAAGGATGCTATCTAAAAATGAAAGAGTTAGAAAAAGCTCAGATTCTTTCCATAGCTGCCAAGTTCGCTAAGGCAGAAGCGGAAGAACTACGCAAAAATCTACTCGAAAATAGCATATCTGAAGTAGAAAAGGCTAAAATACTTTCTATCTCTTCCAAGTTTGCCAAACAAGAAGCAAACGAAATCAAGCGCGAAATCCTAGAACAAATCAAAACTCTTTCAGAGTCTAACGGAGTGTTGGAGCTGAAGGAAGTTCGCTTGCGTGGACCTGAAGGTCGACGTGGTCCAAAAGGTAACAAAGGTGATATTGGTCCACGCGGTCTTATTGGTGAACAAGGCGAGATTGGTATTCGCGGCGAGAAAGGCGAAAAGGGAGACAGAGGTGATAAGGGTGATCCAGGTGAGCGCGGTCCGGTAGGTCCAGTTGGTCCAGTCGGACCTATGGCTGATATCACTCCGCTTCGCAAAGAAGTAGAGCAGTTTCTTGACGGCGCAGAAAAGCGCATCTCGCGTATCGCATTTTCTGCCGCAATGGGTCTTGGTCGTAGTTCTGGATCTGGTGAAGTCAATCTTCACAAACTCGATGACGTTGATTATACCAGCTTGAAGAACGCGAGCAATGGTCAAGCACTTGTCTATAACTCAGCGACTGGTAAATGGCAAGCTGGAACAGTTGCTGGAGGAGGTGGTAATACAGCTCCGCTTCTTGTTACGAAATCAGAACTTGGTGACCTAAACGAAAACGATCTAGTTGTCGTAAACGTAACAGGCGCGTCTTCAAACACAATCAATGTATTAACGAATGCTCTTAATAATGCGCTCTCACAGATCGCTGCTCTAGAAGCTCGTATCGACGCTCTGGAGAATCCATGAGCCATCCGATTGGAGTAGCCAACACAAGTTCTACAACAACAATTAAATCTCTGCGACTTAAGGTCAATGAGATCATTGATGCTGTTAATGAAATTGGTAGTAATGAACACATCTACATTGAAGTAACGAATGCGAACGCAAAGTTCGCAACTAAAGCATACGCTGCATCTAATGTGGCTGTTCGCGCACTTATCAATGACAGAATTCAAGTAGCCAATGTAGCTAATAAATATGCTACGAAGGCTTATGCTGCATCGAACGCATATGTAAAGTTGTTGCTTGCAAACACTAACTCTTACATAGCGTCTGTTGTTGCTGCTTCTCCTTCATCGGGGGGTTTTGATTATGGCTTTATTACATCTGCGGTTGATCCAGATACACAACAGGATTACGGAACGCTGTAATGGCTATCGAGATAAAGTTCAGAAGAGGTACGGCCACTCAGCACAATTCGTTCACTGGAGCGAACGGTGAGATAACGGTTGATACCACTAACAAGACGATCCGTGTTCATGACGGATCGACTGTTGGTGGAACGCGTCTTGCAAAGTTTAATGAGATAGGCGCAGCTTCAGCTAATCTACTCAGCGTCACGACTAACATTGTTCCGCAAGCGAACATAACATACGATCTTGGCACACCTACCAAAAGATGGAGATCACTTTATCTAGCTGGTAATACAATTTATCTTGCCGGAGCCCAAATCAAAGCCAGTGGTAACGGTGTTATCACTTTTGTAACTAGTAACAATCAACCTGCTACTATTCAAGCATCACAGCTTGTCGTTACAGCCAATACACCAAGCACGTTCGAAAAACTAACAATTACAAATCTTGTATTGAACAACGTTCTTGGTGTTCAATACGGTGGCACAGGCAAATCTTCATTGACGCAAAATGGCGTGATGTACGCTTCAAATAGCACAGCGTTTGCTTTTGCTACAGGATCAAGCGGCAAAGTAATGCAGATCGGATCTAACGGGATTCCCAAGTTCGATGACGTGGATGGAGGTTCTTATTCGTAAATGTCTGATACATTTGAAGAGGGCAAAGAGCTTGAAGTTATCAATGAGTTTATGGAGCAGCAGCAGACCAAAATCAATCAGCTGCAGCAACAGATACTTTTACTGACGACTAAAAATACTATGCTCGAAAAAGAACTCAATAAGCTAAAAAGTATAAATAGCGAGTATAAAGAACAACTCGATAAACTCACTAGAGTTGATCGAAAAAGTTTAAGCAATTATCTTGATGATGTCACTAGTGAAAGAAACGAAGCAGTTCTAAAAGAAAAAATAAAACGTCAACAAAAACGCAAGAGCTCTGACGGCTCAATGTTTAAAAACAGAGGTGTAGGAAATGGCATCAATAATTAAAATCAAAAGAAGTACGACGCCAGGGGCTGCGCCGTCTGCACTTGTTGCAGGTGAAATTGCCGTCAACATTCCTGATCGTCAGCTATTCGTCGGTGATGGAGCAACGATCTATCGAATTGGCGCTCAGTACCTTTCGGTAGCCAATGCTTCTGCAGTATATGCGACGAAAGCATATGCAGCAGCCAACTCGTATGTAAATACTCTTCTTGCGAATACAAATTCTTATATCGCAACAAAAGTCAATACGACTACGTTCAATTCTGCATTAGCTAATACCAACTCATACATTGCGACTAAGCTAAACACAAGCACCCATAATACAGATCTTGCTAATACGAATTCATACATTGCTACACAAGCAACTCGTATTGGGCTTGTTAATACAAACCTTGTCAATACCAATACAGCGCTCCGTACACTTATCTCGGATCGCCTTCAGGTTGCTAATGCTGCATCAACGTATGAAACAAAATCTACAGCTGATGCTCGTTTAGCTAATACCAATTCGTACATTGCAACTAAGGTCAGCACAAGCACATTCAATTCTGCGCTTGCTAATACCAACACATATATTGCAACCAAAGCTAACGCATCCAATCCAACAACATCTGGTTTGTTAGCACATACTGGTCGTGCGACTATCAGCACAAACCTTTCGGTTTCTGGTAATACAACACTTGGTGGAACTCTTGTTGCTAACAATACAGCAGGAACTTCTGGCTACTATCTGAGAACATCTGGAACTGGTGTCTATTGGGCTCCTCTGGATACAGCTAATCTCAACGTTGCCAAATACCTAGAAGTTGCTAATGCAGTTTCTACTTACGCAGTCAAGTCAAGTCCGTCAACATCAGGGTTCTTCAATCACTCAGGTCGCTTGACCGTTGGAACAAACCTTGCTGTTTCTGGTAACACACGAATCAGCGGTTCTACAATCATTGACGGCGATCTGACTGTTGAAGGTGCAGTAACTTATATTTCTTCATCGACTCTGAACGTTGATGACTCGATGATTAAGTTGGCTGCTAATAACTCGACAGACGCAGTTGACGTAGGTTTCTATGGTAAGTATGCTTCATCAGGAACAAAGTATTCTGGTTTGTTCCGCGATGCAACAGACGGTGTGTTCAAGTTCTATACAGGTTCTCAAACAGAACCAGGAACAACAGTAGATACTGGTGCAGCTGGCTATGCAGTTGCTACAATCGAAGCTGTAGTTGACGGCGGAACATACTAATATAAATTGATATGCACAGGTGGGTGACAAGTGCTTCACCCACCTTTCCTTTCTAGGAGTCGAGTGTGGCATCAACAATTAAAATCAAACGCAGTGGCGTTTTGGGTAAACAACCAAACACAGCTTCGCTGAGCGTTGGTGAACTTGCAATCAATTATAAAGATCAGAAACTTTACTCTTCCAACGGTACGGCTGTATTCGAAATTGGTGGTGGCAGTGGCGGATTAGTTTCTACTACAACATCTCTTGTAAAAAATCTAACGCAAAATGATACAGTTGTTACTGGTGTTACAGCAGCTGTATCAACAAATTATCTCCAAGTTTCTAATGCTTCCGCAACCTATGCCACAAAAGCATATGCTGCGTCAAATAGCTATGTCAAAACTATACTAGCCAATACAAACGCTTATATTGCAACAAGAGCAAGCTGGACTGCGCTCACTGGCACAAACACTGCTCTTCGTACACTTATCAGTGATCGTTTACAAGTGGCTAATGCTGTAGCAATCTATCAAACAAAAACTATTGAACGTGCTGCACTTGCTAACACAAACTCTTCAATTGCTACGCAAACATCGCGTATTACACTGGTCAATACAAATCTAACGGGAACCAATACTGCTCTTCGCGCACTTATTTCTGACAGATTACAAGTAGCCAACGCATCAACGTTATACGCTACAAAATCAAATCCAGCTACATCTGGTCTACTAGCACATACTGGTCGTGCTACAATTTCCACAAACTTATATGTTGCTGGTAACACCGTCTTAGGCAATCCTGCTGTTGTAACAGACAGAACAGTTATCAACGGTGTAACAGTAGCCAATGGTCAATTGAGCGTATCAGGTAACACAATACTTGGTGGAACTCTTGTAGCAAACAATACAGCTGGTGTGTCTGGTTATTATCTTCGCACGTCTGGAACAGGTGTCTATTGGTCTCCTGTATCTGGAGGCGGTGGAAGTGCAGCCAACGGATTCTCTGGTATCCTTGTAGGTGCTAACGTAGTTTCAGCAGACTCAACAACTGATAGACTTACTCTAGTTGCTGGATCGGGTATTACACTTGCTGGAAATCCAACAACAGATACCATTACTATTTCTTCTTCAACCACAACAGCAGGTATTGGATTTTTAATTGACGGCGGCGGATCAGCTATCACAACAGGCATAAAAGGTGATTTGCAAATTCCATTTAATTCTACGATTACATCGTGGTCTTTAATGGCAGATCAATCTGGTAGTGCTGTAGTAGACATATGGAAAGATACGTTCGCTAACTATCCTCCGACTGTTGCAGATACAATTACTGGTTCTGCTAAACCAACATTAACATCTCAAACGAGCGCGACTAGTTCTACATTGACTGGATGGACTACATCAATTACAGCTGGAGATACTCTGCGTTTCAATATAGATAGTTCTACGACTATAACAAGATTAACACTATCACTAAACTTAACGAGGACTTAATATGATTACTATTCTTGAAAACGGTATGATAAGCGACTCATTTCAAATGGGTAGTGAGCCTTTGATTTATAATGATGCAATAGTTATGTATCAAAAAGATTATGAAAATTTGTCGGCTGAAGAAATCGCTGAGATCAAACAACAGCGATATAATAATTGGATTGCTATCATAAACCAGCCTGTATCCGAAGTACCGACTGAAGAACCAGTCGTACAGGAGTAATGCATGGCAAACAGATTTTGGGTTGGCGGTACCGGCAACTGGAGTGATACTGCTCGGTGGTCAGCGACATCTGGTGGCGCGGGCGGCGCATCTGTGCCTGGCACGAACGATGCTGCAATCTTTAACGCCTCATCTGGAACAGGCGTTGCCACCTTAGACAGCAGCGTCACAATTCAAACGCTAACAATGACCGGCTATACAGGGACTCTTGCGTTTGGAACCAACACAATTTCACTTAATAGCACTGGCACAGTTTTCACTGGAGGAACGGGTGTCACCGTAACTGGTACACCTGTTATCAATATCACAAACAATACAGCAACAGCTACGACAGTAGCCGCCACTGCGGTAAGTGAAGCAAATAGCATCAGTTTCAATTTCACCGCTGGGACTTACGCGCTAACGCTTACGGGCAACGTGCGGTCTCTTAATTTTACGGGATTTGCAGGAACACTTTCAAATGCTGCCAGAACTATTTACGGGAACCTAACGGTTTCCTCCGGCATGACACTAACTGGTGGAACAAACACTCAAACTTTTGCAAAAACAGGTGGAACCCAAAACATAACTGTTGCATCTTTAAAAGTATTAGATTTTCCAATTACGTTTGCGGGAACAGCGACTTATTCTTTGAATAGTGCTGTAACTATTGGTACAACTGCTGCTGATAGAAATGTTACATTAACAACAGGAACGTTAGAAGTAAATTCGTTCAGCTTTGATATCTATGGTACATTTATTTCTTCGGGTACAGGTGTTAGAAGAATTCAAAGGTCTGGTAATGGTATCATAACCGTAAGACCTGTATCAGCTGCAACATTTTGGAATACCTCTACGGTAACTAACTTAACAACTGATGGAAATGTTTTAGTTGTTGTATTTGGTACTAACAATATATCGCAAACTATTTCAGCTGGTCAATTATCTGAAGCTAATGCTATTAGATTTTCTATTTCATCTCTCAATGGAACTACATCATTTACAGCTGGAGATACAGTAAAAAGTTTAGGTTTGTCTAACAGCGCCTATACACTATCAAACGTTGCAATTACAATTTATGGTGATGTGGCAATTAATGGTACAATACCAACACTTGCCGCTGGTGCAAACGCATGGACGTTTGCAGGCTCTGGCACTCAAACTATTACTACTAATGGCAAAACATTAGATTTTCCTATCACGTTTAGTGGTACTGGAACCTACAGTTTAGGAAGTGCTTTGTCTGTTGGAACCTCTACATCTAGAACAGTTACATTAACTTCTGGTACATTAGAATTAAATTCATATACGTTTACATTATTTGGTATATTTTCTTCTTCGGGTACAGGTGTTAGAAAAATACAAAGGTCTAGCGTAGGCGGCAAAATTGTATTATCGTTGAATACTCTTGCCACAGTTTGGAATACCGCTACGGTAACTAACTTAACAACTGATGGAAATGTTCTTGTCCAGTTAACAGGTGGTGGTGCAGTAACCAAAACAATTTCTGCAGGTGCTTTAACAGAAGCAAATTCTATAAGTTTTCAATTATCTACAACAGCTGGAACAGTTGCTTTTACAACATCTGATACTATAAAAGATCTTACTATTGATAACAATAGTTTTAGCATATCCACTAATATAGTTATTACAATTTACGGAAATTTAACTATAGCTGGTACTAGCCCTACACTAACGGCTGGTGTAAACAATTGGACGTTTGCAGCAACATCTTCAAAAACAATTACAACTAATGGCAAAACGCTCGATTTTCCAATTGTATTTAATGGTGTAGGAGGTTCTTGGACACTTCAAAGTGCTTTAACTACTTCTTCTAGTGTGACTCTGACAAACGGCACATTTAGTGCGGCCACGTATAATGTTACTATTCCAGTCTTCAGCTCAAACGTAACTAACACTAGAACACTCAATTTAGGAACTGGTACCTGGACTATATCTAGCTCTGGTTTATCGTGGAATATAAATGGTACTAATTTAACTCTAAATGCTAGCTCATCTACAATTTTACTTACTAATACCGGAACCACGACTTTCAGTGGTGGGAGCAAAACTTACTACAATGTCTCGTTTACAGGATCTGCAGGAAATGGTCACCTATCTGTAAATGGAAGCAACACTTTTAATAATTTAACTTTACAAAATGCTTGTGATTTAATACTACAATCAACAACTACTAATACATTTGCTTCTCTTACGACTAGTGGAGCTACTCGCTCGTCTACTAATACTATTAGAGCAAGCACTGTTGGATCTCGTGCAAATATTGTTTACACAGGAGCAACTCGTATTGTTGTTCCATATGCAGCTGTTAGAGATATTTCTGCAAACGTTCCAAATATATGGTATATGGTAAACGGTTCAGTTGATAATGGCAACAACAACAATATAATGTTTGCAAATCCTATTCTTTATTGGATAGGTGGTAGTGGCACTTGGAATGCTTCCTCTAATGCTAATTGGTCAAATACTTCGGGTGGAAGTGTTAGTTCTTATATTCCAGATCAATATACAGATGTTATATTTGATGCAAACTCAGATTCAGGCGCAGGCTTTGCAGTTACAGTAAGCACCGGAGCAGTATGTCACTCAATGACAGCCTCTGGTTTAGATAATAATATGACACTTAGTGGCAGTTCAACTTTAACCGTTTATGGTAGCTTGTCTTTACCTTCAACCAATTTTACACAGAGTTATACAGGTACTCTAACTTTTGCTGGCGGTGAGCTTGGGTTAACTATTACAACAAATAGTAATGTATTTTCTGCAATTACATTCAATGGTCCACTAGGTGAGTGGACTCTCCAGGATGCATTAACAACAACTGGTACTGCTATTCTTACTTTTGGAACTCTAGCTCTAGGAGCATTTACTTTTACTTGTAATAAATTTGACTCCAATAACTCTAATACTAGAGCAATAAATTTTGGTACTGGTAGGATAGTACTCACATCATCGTCTGCAGAAATTGTATGGGATACTACCACTAATAACGGTTTAATTATCTCTGGTAGTCTTCTTGTACAACTAACTGGTGGAGGAGCTACAACTAAAACTATATCTGCTGGCCCAGCAGTATCAAACAGATCATATAATTTTCAACTATCAACAACTTCAGGCACTGTAACATTTACTTCAGGTAACGGTGTAAAAAATCTTATAATTGACAACAATTCCTTTACACTATCAAACGTTGCAATTACAATTTACGGTGATTTAACAATTGCTGGTACTACACCAACACTTACTGCAGGTACAAATATTTGGACATTTGCTGGTACGGCTGGAACACAAACAATAACTACAAATGGTATGACTCTTGACTTTCCAATTACGTTTAGTGGTACTGGTACTTATTCTCTAGGAAGTGCTTTGTCTGTTGGTGCATCAGCAATTCGAACTGTTACATTTACAACAGGAACGTTAGAATTAAATTCATATAATTTTACTATCTTTGGAGTATTTTCTGGTTCAGGAACTGGCACAAGAAGAATTCAAATGTCTGGCTCCGGTGGTAAGTTTGTTATTTCGCGAAATACATTGGGCACGGTTTGGACTACAACTGTTGTAACCAATTTATCGACAGATGGAAATATTTTGGTTCAGATAACTGGTACTACTGCCGGGCAGCAAATAGGGGCGGGAGCACTTTCAGAAGCAGATGCTGTAAGTTTTCAATTAAGTTTAACTTCAGGATCTGTTGCATTTACAACATCTAATACAATTAAAAATCTTACTATTGATAACAGTGCATTTACACTATCAAACGTAGCTATTATTATCTACGGAAACCTTACTGTTAACGGTACTTCTCCAACATTGACTGCTGGTGTTAATGCTTGGACATTCGCTACTACAGGCACTCAAACAATTACAACTAATGGCAAGACGCTTGATTTTCCCATCACTTTCAATGGCATAGGCGGCACTTGCAGACTGCTCAGTGCCTTGACCTTGGGATCAACACGCACACTTACCCACACCAACGGTACGTTGGACCTCAACGGTTTTACACTGACCACTGGCACGTCCTACACGACTGCCGCAGGTACCAAGAACCTGACGTTCAATGGTGGCACTTTAACATGTCCCAGCTCAGGCGCGACCTCCTTCAATAATGCTGCACCAACTGGTTTCACCACCACTGCGGGTACTGGTACGGGCACCATTAACATGACGTCGGCAAGCGCCAAGACCTTTGTGGGCGGTGGGTCAACTTACAACTGCACACTTAATAATGGGGGTGCGGGTGCGCTTACCATTACCGATAGCAACACGTTCATCACGCTTGCCAACAGCGTCCAACCTACCACGTTCAGTTTCACGGCTGGCACCACCACAACTCTGACCAACTGGAACATCAACGGGACCGCAGGCAATTTGGTGACTATTCAAAGTGGCACAGCGGCTTCTCACACGCTGTCCAAGGCAAGCGGCACTGTTAACGCCAATTATCTTTCCATCAGCTACTCTAACGCAACTGGAGGAGCAACTTGGTATGCTGGAGCAGCTTCTACAGATGGCGGAAATAACAGTGGTTGGATATTTGCAAATGCTCCTGTGATTGGATATAGTTGGGGTTGGATTATTGGGTAATTTTATAAATAGATTCACAACGGAGTATCATTATGGAACAGATTTATACAGCTATTCAAGCCGCCGCCGATCAGGACGCAAACTCATTTCGCGACGCTATCGGAGCCGCGCTTGCAGCTAAGATCGAAGACGCGCTTGAGCTGAAGAAGGTTGAAATCGCTTCAAATATGTTTAACCCACAGCAGGACGAAGAGCTCGCAGCCGAGCAGGAGATTGAGACAGATGAAGACATTCAGACAACTGCGTGAAGCTCTGGCTAAGGAAGAAAATCCTGAGGCAAAAGCTCTGCGTCCTCGCGCACAGGGCGAACAAGATTTTTACGATGCACATACGCGCAACGTAACAGATTATCCAGTATCCAGCAAGGGCGGAGAAACTAAACTAGCTGATCATCAGCCAAACAATGGTGATCGCGGACCTATCAAGCAAGGTACTTCAGACCTTAAAGATCAGTCTGGTTTCAAGGGTAGCAAGACTCCGCTCACTCGCGCTGACAAGACACAAGGCGACATGAAGCCACTAAAGACATCTCCTTCATCTGTTCAAGCCCCATCATTTGGTGAATCAGTTTTCATCAATGCTCCAGTCATCAGTGAGTCGGATGAAGACGTGATGGAATTTGAACTTATGAACGGCGACGTTATCGAAATCAACGCCGACATCTACAATTCTATTCACGAAGTGTTCCATAGATTGACCACAGGTAATCAAGCCGTATTCAAAGCAGCTGTTAACGAGAGCGTCGATTCATTCGAGCGCATCCTCGATTTCGTTGCTGACATAATGAGCGAGGATGAGTAATGGCCGCTGAAGGAATTGTAAATAAACACGTCAAGGGCGGTTGGTTCATCGCTAAGTTTAATGCAAGTGGTTTCATTAAAAGAAATCATCCAACGCCTACAATTGGTGCTAACTCTGCGGGTGAAAACGTTACTCGCATGAACATCGTTTCTGCTGAGTGGTCGTGTGGTAACAACGTGTATTGGCAAGTTCAGCGCGGCGCAAACACAATCCTACTGTTAACAGACGGTCAGCATGTCATGGATATGTCAGACTCGCGCCTTATCGACAATGGTGATGCGGAAGCAACATCAAATGTAGTAGTAACAAAAGTTGGTTCTGGCCCTGCTACACTTATTCTTAAGTTGCATAAGACAACATCAATCAGTGGAGGCTCGCAATACTAATGAAACTCATCTGCGAAGTCAATGAAGACTTAAAAATCATCACAGAATCTAATGAAGCAGGTGAAAAGCAGTTCTTCCTTGAAGGTATCCTCATGCAGGGTAATCTTAAGAACAAGAACGGACGTATCTATCCAACACAAACTCTAGCCAACGAAGTTGCACGTTACAATCGTGAGTTCGTTGAGCAGAATCGCGCTTATGGTGAGCTTGGACATCCACAAGGACCAACCATCAATCTCGAGCGCGTATCACACATGATCAAGTCTCTGCGCCAAGAAGGTGATAACTTCATCGGCAAAGCAAAGATCATGGATACTCCATACGGAAATATCGTAAAGAATCTTATGAAGGAAGGTGCCAAACTGGGCTTTTCTTCTCGCGGTATGGGATCACTCGTTAAGAAGGGTGATATCATGGAAGTCCAGAATGACTTCCATCTCGCTACCGCTGCGGATATCGTTGCTGATCCATCGGCTCCACAAGCTCTTGCTAACGGAATCATGGAAGGTAAGGAATGGGTTTGGGATAACGGCATCCTTGTAGAAAAGGATGTGGCTCAAATTAAGAATGATATTAATGAGGGATACGGCACAAGGGAAAATCGTGAAACGGTTCTTCTGAATGCATTTAATAAGTTCCTTAAGAATATCTAAATGGCGTCGTTTTTATAAATAAACTAGAAGAATCTTCTAATAACCCTGAGGAGAATATCAATATGTCAGGTCAGGATACTAACGTCGAAAAGCTCGACGTGCAAGAAGCAAAAAAGGCGAGCTACGGCGTTAACGCTGAGATCGCTGACCCTACTGGAGTTCAAGCATCAGTTCCTGGTGGTGTAGCTCAACAGGGTGAGAAGTCTGGGCCTATGACTCAGGGTTCAGGTATTAAGCCTTATACAAAGGTAGGCATGATCAATGCTATGGTTCAGGCTCTTGGTGGCATGAAGAAAGCAGAAGTATCATCCATGTACGACAAGTTCAAGGGCGACAAGACAAACCCAACTCAGGGTTCATCTGTTGATCCAAAGCAGCGTTCAATCGGTGAGTCAAAGGTTGTTCGTGTTTCAGCTGAAGATATCGATGTTTCAGATGACATCAAGGCAATCTTCGCTGGTACAGAAGTTTCTGAAGAGTTCATCACAAAGGCAACAGAAGTTTACACAGCTGCTATCCTTTCAAAGGTAAACGAGCAGCTCGAAGCAGTTGATGCCAAGTTCGACGAGTCATTGTCAGAAGAAGTTTCAACAGTCAGCGAAGAACTCGTTGAGCGTGTTGATACCTATCTCGACTACGTTGTTGAGCAGTGGATGGACGCAAACTCAGTCGCTATTGAGCGTGGTCTCAAGGCTGAAATCGTCGAGTCATTCATGTCAGGCCTGAAGGGTCTGTTTGAGTCACACTATATCGACATTCCAGAAGACGCAGTTGACGTAGCTGAAGAGCTGGCCGATAAGGTTGATGCTCTTGAGTCAGCGATCAACGAAGAGATCGAAAAGAATATTGAGCTTTCAAACAAGCTCAAGAACTTCGAGCGCGAGTTCGCGTTCGCAGAAGTTTCAGAAGGCCTGACAGATACGCAAGTAGCAAAACTGCAGTCACTTTCTGAAGCAGTCGAGTTCGAAGATGTTAAGACATACAAGAGCAAGATTGCTACCCTTCGTGAGAGTTATTTCCCAACAAAGGCTTCGGCCGGGTCTTTGACAGAATCAGTAACTCTCGATGAGGAACCAGTGGGCGACGACGTTGCCGAAAAGCAGGTTCCAGTTGAAATGGCTGCTTATATGTCCGCGATCACTCGCGGAATCAAGAAGTAATATAGTTTTTAAGGAGAATTAACATGCAATCTCTGAATGAAACCGTTCAGAAGAAGTGGCAGCCAGTCCTGGAACATCCTGATCTGGCTCCCATTAAGGATACACACAAGCGTAGCGTAGTTGCACAACTTCTGGAAAATCAGGAACGTGCTGCTCGTGAAGACGGATTTGGTTCGGGCGGATATCGCGCTCCAGGTCTCCTGGGCGAAGCTGCTCCAACCAATGCTATGGCAGGTTCATCTTCAACAGCTGGTGACGGCTCGATCGATACTTTCGATCCAGTTCTGATCTCGCTCGTTCGTCGTTCGATGCCTAACCTGATCGCATACGACATCTGCGGCGTTCAGCCAATGACAGGTCCAACAGGCCTGATCTTCGCAATGCGTTCACGTTTCACGACTCAGGGTGGTGCGGAAGCTCTCTTCAACGAAGCTAACACAACTTTCTCTGGTTCAGCTGCTGGTAACACTGCTTCGCGCTTTGTTGTTGGTAACGCTTCGTCAGGTCGTTCGCAAGAAACTAACGATCCAACACTCCGCGCATCTGCTGCTACAACAGGTTCGTATACTGTTTCGACAGGTATGTCCCGTGCTCGCGCAGAAGCTCTGGGCGATGGTTCAGCTAATGCGTTCCAAGAAATGGCATTCAGCATTGAGAAGGTAGCCGTTACAGCAGTATCGCGCGCCCTCAAGGCAGAATACACCATGGAACTCGCTCAGGATCTCAAGGCCATTCATGGTCTCGACGCTGAGACAGAACTGTCAAACATCCTCGCTGCTGAAATCCTTTCGGAAATCAACCGCGAAGTCGTTCGTACAATCAACTACACCGCTGCTGCTGGTGCTCAGGAAAACGTAACAACTGCTGGTACGTTTAACCTGGACGTTGACTCAAACGGACGTTGGATGGTCGAGAAGTTCAAGGGTCTCCTGTTCCAGATCGAACGCGAGTCTAACCAGATTGCTAAGTCAACTCGTCGCGGCAAGGGTAACGTTCTGATCTGCGGATCTGACGTTGCATCAGCTCTTCAGATGGCAGGCGTTCTGGACTACACTCCAGCTCTTGCTAACAACCTCAATGTTGACGATACAGGCAACACCTTCGCTGGTGTTCTCAACGGACGTATCAAGGTCTATATCGACCCATACTTCGCTTCGTCAGCTGGCAAGCAGTATTTCACACTCGGCTATAAGGGCTCTTCTGCCTTTGACGCTGGTCTGTTCTATTGCCCATACGTTCCACTCCAGATGGTTCGTGCTGTTGGTCAAGACACCTTCCAGCCAAAGATCGGCTTCAAGACACGTTACGGAATGGTTGCAAATCCATTCGCAACGTCTGCAGCCGACGGCGTTATTGGTGCTCCAAATACCAAGGGCAACAACGTCTACTACCGCTTCGTGCAGGTTACAAACCTCATGTAAGAATAACCCTCCATGTGGGAGGGGTAAAGAAGACGGGTTCAAACCGCAAACTTGGGGGATCTTCGGATCCCCCTTTTTTGTTATAAATAATGATATGAGCGCAGTAGAAAACTTACCATCTAACATCAACTTTCTTGGGCAGAACGGTTTTCGATTTGCGATCAAGAGACTTCCTGGCGTAAACTACTTCTGTCAGGGAGCAACTCTACCTGCCGTTTCAATGACAGCTATCGAAAGCCCGACACCTTTCGCGTTCATTCCACGCCCTGGCGATAGACTGACATACGATCCGTTAGTCATTCGCTTCAAGGTAGACGAGGATCTTACCAACTACTTCGAGATTCAGAAATGGCTTGAAGGACTAGGGCATCCAGACAGCTTAAATCAAACTCGCGAGCTTTCAAAGAATATCAATAACAATTTGATTGCTGGAACACGTCAAGTAGGATACTATACTACTTTCGTATCAGACGCCACACTTTCTATTCTCACAAGTGCTAAAAACGTCAATAGAAACATATTCTTTTACGATTTGTTCCCAATCAGCCTGACGGAACTCAGTTTCGAGTCTACCAACACTACGATAGAATATCTTGAAGCGACAGCCACGTTCCGCTATCGTAAGTATGCGCTAGAAGAGTAATATATCCCTGCGTAACACAGTCATTATATGGTACGAATCGTCGGTTGTCAAGAACAAAATAAGTCTTGACAACTAACCCTCTATACGGTATGATTATCCTATGAAATTAGAAGATATTTACGCCATGTGGGAAGCTGATTGCAAGTATGATGATCTCAACTTGGATAAAGACTCCCTCAACATCTCATCCCTCCACGCCAAATACAATCGCTTGCTGAGTGAAATGCGCAGCCAGTTGCGTTCTGCTGTCATAAAGAAGAAGTCTCACTACAGCACGCTCCGCGACTACTATCTTGGCAATCTCAACAATCCAGAAGATCTAGAACGCATTGGGCGTGGTCCGTTCCTGAACAAAGTTCTCAAGAATGAAGTGCAGGGTTATATTGATTCTGATGGTGAGTTAGTTCGCATGGATGAGCGTATAGCTTTGCTCGAAGAAAAGGTCGAAGTGATCGTTGAGATCATGAAGTGTATCCATAAGCGTGGATACGATATCAAGTCCGCCATAGAGTGGAGAAAGTTTACGAATGGATTTTGATTGATGGTAAAATTCGACTGATTATAAATAAACTTATGGAAACGTATAATTTTGCACAATCAGTATCAAACGCTCTAGGATTAGAGTTTACTCCTATATCAGATCAGGATTTAGAAATACCACATAGGTTTGACCCAACTATATCTAGAGAAGAAGCATTGAAAAGAAATAGTGAAATTGTTGTCTGCGATAGATGTGGCGTTTCGGGTAATAGACCTAATATGATTCGCTGGCATTTTGAGAACTGTAAAACTTCACTTAGAACTTGCGAACAATGTGGGGAAACTATTTCCAGACAAGGTATAAAAGATATACAGTATAAAGTAAAAAAGTATTGCAATAGGAAGTGTTATATGGAATACAAGAAAGGTAAAGCACCACTTGTTATGACCAAAGAAATACGAGAAAAACTTTCTGTCCATGCTAAGAAAAGAGAACAAGCTAAAAGAAACTTGAGGATCAAATGTGAGTGATATGATTCTTCATAAAATTGATGAAGCATGGTTGAGAGTAGAAGCCGAACCAAGTGTGTTTCGTGAGCTACAAGACTACCTAACATTTGACGTTCCTGGAGCAAAGTTTTCACCCAAATACAAGGCTAAAATCTGGGACGGCCGCATAAAACTTTTAGACGGCAGAACTGGAAAATGTTACGCTGGTCTCGTTCAGGAAGTATCTACATTCTGTGAGGAACGTGGATATATCCTAGAGATCGATCCTGAATTGACTATGACCGAGGAGTTCTCCCTTGCAGAAGCTAAAGAGTTCGCAGACACACTCAATCTTCCGTTCGTGCCTCACGATCATCAGCTACGCGCTTTTGCTCTCGCTGTTCGTAACAGTCGCGGTATTCTTATCAGTCCTACTGCTAGTGGCAAGTCTCTGATCGCGTATCTTATCTCAAGGTTTTATCATGACAACTTCAAGAGTCGTACTCTTATTCTTGTGCCAACTATTTCTCTCGTCCATCAGCTACGTTCTGATTTTTCTGATTATGGTCTTGAAGTTGATAGCTACATTCATTGTGTCTTTGGTGGACAGGATAAACTCGTCGATAAACCAATTATCATATCAACGTGGCAATCGATTCACGAACTTCCTAAGTCGTATTTCGAACATTTTAACTTAATCATTGGTGACGAAGCGCATCTGTTCAAAGCGCAGTCACTGACTAAGATTATGACTAACGCAACAGAAGTTAAGTATCGTTTTGGTATGACAGGCACGTTGGATGGTAGTCAAGTCAACGAGCTAGTTCTTACTGGATTGTTTGGTCCTACTCACAAGATCATCGATACAAAGGAACTTATCGACAGTGGAAAACTTGCAGCAATTAAAGTTAAAGTTCTCGTCCTTAGTCATCCCACAGAAGAACGTAAGAAGATTTCTGGGGGAACATACCAGGACGAAGTTGAGCATATTATTTCGTTCAGCCCTCGTAATCTCTTTATTCGCAATCTTGCTGTATCACTTAAAGGTAACACTCTGATACTCTACGCATATGTCGAGAAA